>Ga0307933_1000960_pt1 | contig 24883 bp, 20 predicted proteins | sample OrgLakmetageno88_FD_201811 | JGI IMG/M metagenome (GOLD analysis project Ga0307933, IMG submission 201811) | Saline water microbial communities from Organic Lake, Antarctica - #88 | ecosystem: Environmental > Aquatic > Non-marine Saline and Alkaline > Saline | place: Antarctica: Organic Lake... | reverse complement strand
CATTTCGAACTCAGAAGTGAAACGTATTAGCGGCAATGGTAGTGTGGGGTTTCCCCATGTGAGAGTAGCACACCGTCAGGCGCCCATTTAAGAGCCCGTCCTAGTGACGGGCTTTTTCTTTCTAGACTCCTTAATGACAAAACATGTTAAGCAGGCGTGTGGTGTTACGCGTAATTATTAAGCGTTTTCACTAGACAATGTAAATTGTGTAATTTTTCCTACGTTTAGCATTGCCTCTTGAGTTAAAAAGACTCTCATAAATAATGTCTTAGGCTATGGATTAGTCACTTTAAGGACACCAAAAATACTATTTATCTACATCTCTTGGGTTTTTCGAATGCTAGAATGTTGTCTAATAAAGATCAATATTAGGCCTCAAATTTCAATAATTAATCTATACACAGGTTATATTCTTTGACAGAATTGCACCGTTATCATCTCTTTTAACCACATCCGCAAGCAGTTTTGATTGGCCAATCTGAATTGGTTTTTACATATCGGCGATAACACTCTCTCACTATAAAGAGGTACAAAGGAGGTATAAAAGATGTGAAAACGTGATTAATCGATTGCTTTTGTCGAGCCTCAATTCAACAGACTAGCGACAATCAATTTCACAGTAATGAATTTTTCGGATAGTCACATTGACGATATAATCACCAATATTGAAAGTTTCAAGATATTGTGGCATTCTCTTCATCCCGCCCGTTTTATAACCGATTAGTTGCTGTTCACAAAAAGTCATATAGGAAGTCAAGTGCAATATTCTTTACTACAGTACTTTGGTGAGTGTGAAATCACTTTCGATAATTTCGTTATTAAAACACCATCAGGTTCTGTCTTTAGAGATGCAGAGCCAGTTAAGTTGGAACCCCAAGTTTGTGCCCTTCTACTGTTACTTATTCGACACAAAGACCACATCGTCAGCCGAGATGAAATAGTCGCACAAGTTTGGACTGGCAAAAAAGCGAGCGATGACGCCATTCGTGCCTTGGTCAAAAAGTTAAGAATAGCACTAGGTGATAATGCAAGAGCCCCTAAGTTTATTAAGACCATTCCTCTGAAAGGATATTTGTTTATCATGCCGGTGCATATTGAATTTAATCAATCCGCCTGGTGGCAATCTAAATACAGCATATATGGCACCTCTACAGTGGCCATCATTTTGATTACTCTTTTGGTTCAGGCACAATTCGGTACCTTTAATCGAAATGAAAGCAAGCCAAAACGAGACGTCATTGTTTCCACAATTACGCAAATGACAGGCTTAGAAGTAAGTACTTACTTATCTAAAAATAACCGACTGCTATTTTCTCATCGAGGAATAAACGACAAGTCTTTACAGTTATACGTGAAAGAACTTAATTCGCCAGTTTCAAAGCGAGTGACTTGGGACTCAGCCGATTATGTTGATGGTATTTTTTCTTCTGATGCAAGTCAGGCAATAGTTAAGCGAAAAAACGGTAATGAAGAGTCTCTTATGCTATTCAATTTTGACGCCACTCTTAACGTAGTCAACGTCCAAACGATTGAATTAGCCAAATCAATATTGTCCCAGCGTATCAATCCTATTTCCTATTCTCAAGATGACAATAGCCTGTACCTTTTTGGTGAGATGGACACAAACGGCACTTTGCTGGAGACTGGCTTGCCACGCATCGACTCGACAAATACCTCGGATGTGTGGTCGTCACAAGCCGAAAACCTTAAAAATGAAGCGGCACTCAACGAAGAGTCGTATACTGCCGTTTACGAGGCTACGGACCAAAACGTGGATACTCAAATCCAGGCATTTAACTTTGGGCTAATTCGTTACAACATAGAGTCAACAGAATCTGTTGCTTTAGCATTTCCAGTACGCAAAGGCTCTCGTGTTATTGATGCTAAGGAGTCTGCCGATGGCGAATTTCTAGCGGTATTAATTCGCGATGACAAGCATGCTGACATGTATATTCAAGAACTAAACTCCAAAGAAACCAAATTGGTAAAACGAGTTCCTTGGCTTTCCAATAGTTTAGTGTGGGCGGCGGATAACAGTTCAATTACATTTTCAACCGAAGCCGGTGAGTTGTTAAATCTTAATATCGCTAAAAAGCGTTTATACCGATGGGATCAATTACCGGTTAACGCCAGTGCAGTAGTCAGTCAGTGCGGTGGGCGTTGTTTTGTGATCAAGGAAAGAGAGGCCGAGTTAATAAATATCGTTGAACAACCGTTTGTGTTCAATAAGCCTGCCTATATCAGTACAAATCAATTTTCATTAACCTCGAATGACCGTTTCCCAAGGTATTTTGAGCAGGGAAACGGAATTTATTTTTTGTCTCTCTCTGAAAGTGCATTAGCGATTAAACGCTACATCGATGGTAAAGGTGTGGAATCAATCTATGAGCTACCAAAGACCAGTGATATTAACTCGTTTGTATTGAGTCCAAATGAAAATTTCTTTGCTGGTGAACTCGATGGTAGAATATTTTTGTATAACCTAGAGATGGGAACACTTTCGTTTTTAACTGCCGCTGCCAGCAAGAATACAAATCCAATGTGGATAAGTGAGGATATAGTATTGTATCAACAGGCCCAAAGTGAGGGTTCAGTGATATACGCTCATGATGTTGTATCTAATAAAGTGAAGGTGCAAGCCAAGGGGTTGCAGTTTATTAAACCGCTAAGTAAAAATCAGTGGCTGTTAGTGGATGAAAAATCCCAAGCCTATCTTTATGAAAGTATTTCAAATGAATCGGATGTAGTTAAATCAGCGTATGAATTACCTGTGTTTTCGCCCGATTTATTAGATGAAAATACCAAATTTGCTGACCTAGATTCGATAAATAGCAGTGGTTTTCATGTTCTCAACAATGCCCTATTTTTTATTAACCATCACAACGGTCTTTATCTTATGAATAGAGTGGCACTTGATACTGGAGAGCTTGAAAGCCGTGATCTAGGCCTTCAATCAATGTTACCTCAATTTGATATTCACCCTGATATGCAAAAAATGTTGTTGGTCGAGACGTCATTAGCACAAAGTAATTTGCTTAAAGTAGACGGACTCACTCTTACAACTCGTCAGATCAATCAGGTGATTACCGAAACTCCCTTGTTTTAGTGTCTAGTTGCGCAAGCAGGTGAGTTTGGTCAATCAGCCTGCCTGCAATAATATGTATTACATCGGCGTCGCCCCGCTCTAAAATACCTTTTACTTGTAGTATTTTAGCATTCATATAAGCCTTCTTTTGTTCCCTAGCAGACGATTGCCACACCACAACATTAATATTCCCTGTGTGATCTTCTAAGGTAATAAAGGTCACCCCTGCCGCACTGCCAGGGCTCTGTTTACCCGTCACAACACCAATCACACTGACTAGTGTTTGATGCGGTACATTGGCCAAAGTATTTGCCAAATAAAACTTGGGTAGCAAATTTGCCTGACTAAGTAAGGCAATAGGATGTAAGTCGATAGAAAGGCCGGTACTGGCGTAGTCTTCAACCAAATTATCAAATAATGAAGGTTGTTTTGCATACCTGTCACTAGCGGTATGCTGCGCAAACAAGGGTAATTCCATGACTGAATCCATCAATTCCCATCGAGCTTGATAACGGTTATCTGTCATACTTGAAAAAGCATTTGCACTGGCTAGCGCTTGTAAACAAGGAGAGGGTATTGCTAACTGGCGTATTTGATCAATGCTCTGATAACCACCTATCGGTCGGTGTTTAACGACAGTGTTTATTGAGTCCGATTTGAGCCCTTTAATTAAACGTAAGCCCATGCGAATAGATAAACCCATGTTCTGCACTCCAAGTTCACTCGCGTTCTTAGTACTGGGCCTTGCGCGTTGTAAGCTATGGTCATAACTTGACTTGTTGACACAAAAACCAAGTACGTTCACCTGATGTTGTTGGGCATCTTGAATAATTTGCGAGGCGGAATAAAACCCCATGGGTAAACTGTTAAGCAAACCAACATAAAAGGCCTCCGGATAATAATGTTTTAACCAGGCTGACACATAAGCAAGTACAGCAAATGATGCGGAATGTGACTCCGGAAATCCATATTCACCGAAACCACAAATTTGCTCAAAAAGGCGCATAGCGTACTCATGGCTATAACCTCTTTGTGTCATACCGTCGGTCAGTTTCTGTTTGAATTTATACAGGTCTCCGTTTTTCTTCCAGCTAGCCATTGCTCGTCTTAATCCATCCGCTTCACCACCGGTAAAACCGGCAGCGACCATTGCTAGTTGAATAACTTGTTCTTGAAAGATGGGAACGCCCATTGTGCGCTCGAGTATTTTTTGAACTTCGGGTGAAGGGTATTCAACGTGTTCTGTGCCATCCCTGCGCCGCAAATAGGGGTGCACCATGTCGCCTTGAATAGGACCCGGTCTAACAATTGCTATTTGTACCACTAAATCATAATATTTTTTAGGTTTTAGACGCGGTAACATACTCATTTGTGCACGTGATTCGATTTGAAAAACGCCAACAGTGTCAGCTTTTTGGATTTGTTTAAATACCTGAGGGTCGTCCGGTAGAGCCGTAATAAAGGGAATATTGTAGTCATGCTGATAATACTGCTTTATTAAGCTAAAACTTTTGCGAATAGCGGTCAACATACCTAAAGCTAATACATCTACTTTAAGTAGTTTTAGGGTTTCTAAATCATCCTTATCCCATTGGATCACAGTCCGATCTTGCATTGATGCATTTTCAATCGGTACCATTTCATACAAGGGCCCTGCTGAAATTACGAAGCCACCTACGTGTTGCGACAAATGCCTTGGAAAGCCAATGAGTTGTTCAACTAAGTGAACAAAATGTTTACCGCTTTGCGAATCAGGGTCGATGCCCAGTTCACTCAGTTGTGATTGCCAACTTAGGTCGCGATCACGACGGTTAACGTTCTTAATAAAATAATCAAGGTCGGTGGTATTCACGCCAAGGACTTTACCCACTTCTCGTAACGCACTTTTAAAGCGATAACACACAACGGTGGCTGCAATAGCGGTACGTTCACGACCATATTTTGCGTAAATATATTGAATTACCTCTTCACGTCGTTCGTGCTCAAAATCGACATCGATATCAGGAGGCTCATTACGCTCTTTGGAAATGAAACGTTCAAACAATACGCTAATTTGACGCGGATCTACGGCCGTAATCTCTAAGCAATAACAGACAATAGAATTAGCCGCTGAACCACGTCCTTGATAAAGAATATGTTTTGATTTAGCAAATTGTACAACATCATAAATGGTCAAGAAAAAGTACTCATAAGCTTGCTCATGAATGAGTTTTAGTTCTTTTTCGATGATGTCGCGAATACCTTGGCTAACACCATTTGGAAAGCGTTCTTGAATTCCTTGCTCAACTAGTATTCGTAAATATTCTGATGGCGTATATTTGGAAGGCAGTATCTCCGCTGGATATTGGTAGGCTAATTCAGATAAATCAAAAGTACATAGCTTGGCCACTAATACCGAATTGTCCAACCATTCTGTAGGATATAAATTAGCCAATTTATTTAACGGGCGCAAACAGGCTTCTTGATTCGATAATGCATCACGCCCCAATTCCTTAATTAATTTTCCTTGGCGAATGGCATGCTGGCAATGTTGTAACGCTTGTCGACTAGGATCGTGCATGAGTGCACAAGAGGTTGCGACTATGTCTAAATGAAAGTGTTCAGCGAGTGTTTCACAATGGCTAATATATTCATATTCGTTGGCAGTTAACCAACGTTTAATACCCAACCATACACGCCCGAAGTAATGCTTTATTAGCCAGCGGGCCCAATCTTGATCTTTACTTTCATTGCCACTGGGAAGCCAAATACACAAACAGTGTTTAATTGATTTCAAATCCCATTCGCTGAGTTCGTATTCCCCTTTGTTAGCGCGTCGTCGCGCATTAGTGATAATTCTGCAACACTCACTATATGCTAATTTATTGGGGCATAGGAGTACGATGGTATTACCGTCAAATACAAATTTACTACCAACAATCATCTTAATGGGTAAGTGATGTTGGGATATTTCGGCATAGGCTCGCACAATACCGGCCATTGAACATTCATCGGTTATTGCAATCGCTTTGTATTGCAAAAAGTAGGCTTGGCGTACCATTTCTTGAGGATGTGACGCCCCATGTAAAAATGAAAAGTTAGTTTGGCAGACTAATTCGGCAAAGCCAATATGCCGCTTAGGTTTAGATAAAGTAGCCATGCACAAACCAGTTATCGTCGATGGTTCTAAATATCCACATTTGTTGGCCTTGGTGACTTTGCGCTAAAAAGTAGTCACGCTGAACCTCGTGATTGTCCCACCAACCTGAAGCGATACGTTCAGGACCATCAATAATACTTACTTTTGTATTCAGTGGAATGGGTACTCTAAGTAAAAATCCCGGACGATCCAAAAAATGAGGTTTATTAAGGCTATTATTTTTCTGCTGTTTATTGATGGTTTTAGTGAATAACTGAGTGCAGCATTCAGGACGGTAATCATCGTGGTATTGCATCAGCTTCACTTGCTGCTCACCTAGCTTGGCTTTTAATCGCGACAATAACGTCATGGCTGCAACATGCGTTGACTTTTCGCTAAAGAAATCACTCTCACAACCATCGGCCTGCTCTATTTTTTCGCATCTAATGGTAATGCCGTAGACCCCTGAACTTAGCGCAAGGTGTTCAAAACGCAGTGCGATAATGTCCAGCCAATCTGCACTTTTATAAATAGGCAGAGCACTGTTGATAACTTGCGTAATAGGTCCATGTTCACGTTGAAATAGAATGATATGAATGCTCAGCGCCAATCCATTTCGGACCAATAAATAAGCCTCCAATGCATCCAAACATTTTCCAACAACAGGGAGTAATCTGGCCGTGAGTTCAACGTCATACAAGAGCTCAAGATAATGTTCATAGCGCTGTGGTGGCTGATAAAAGCGTAACTTTGCCGCCGACTCACCGCGTAATTCCGACATAATTTGTAAGCTAAACTTAGACACTCTGCTGGCGAACGCTGATAAGGGTTGCTCAAATAAATCGGCAATACTTTTAATGCCGATACGCTGTAGCTTTTCAATGTCCTTTTTATCAATGTCAGTAAGCAACAATGAGCACTGTTGCAACTTTTTCTGGATTAGCTTTTTGTCGTCAACAACATAGTGTTGTTGGTGCTTAGCAATCAGCTTAGCTACATTCACGGAGTAAGCGCTCGCATAATAAACGTCGTAACTTTGCTTACTGATAACCTCCATAATGACTTGCCAGTATTGCGCTAAACTGCCATATAAGCGCAACATATTTTGCGCGCGTAAAAACAGACCAGAGGGCTCATCGATAACAATGTCTGAGGTAACCAAGTAAAGTTGATTCGCGAGCTCCTGCAGTGCCTGTATCGCAATAGTTTCTTTATATTCACTGATTACTAAGTTGTTACATATAATACTTGCGCTAGCGAGGCCCATTCCTTTCTTTATACCGAGTTTTTGAGCTTGCGTATTCAATTGTAATACTTGATTCAATTTTGGATGATAGATGATTTGAGCTGCTGGCTCTTGAATCTTACATTGTTTATCGCCGGCACTCAGGTGTTCGCCATGTACTTGCTGAATATTGAGTTGCAAATTAGGTAAATATAAATATATCCACAATGAAGAGGTATCAAACTGCATCTGTTCTGGTTACTTAGTTGTTGGCGTTAAATGCAATGACATTGTGCCCAGGTTTAGGTTTTAAGCGGTAACGCATGGGCGATCCAAGCTTCGCTTTAAAGGGCACTTTGACGCTAAAAGCGGGTATGGGCCACCCCACCTTTTGTTTATTCACACAAATCTCCAACTGGCTGTTTTTACGTTGGATAGACAATGACAAACTCACTGGTAAATTATCGGCTTGGTGCTTTGCATCAGCGAAAAAAAAGCTCAAACAGTCTCCTTTTAATGCTGCCAGTTCTAGTTTTTTTGCCTGTATTTGCTGTAGTTTCGTTTGCCAAATAAAAACCGCACTACAAGCGCCACTTTTTGCACATTGCTCTGCGCTCCAAAGCACTTGTTCTGGCGTGTCAGCTTGAATAAACAAGACCTGTTCAAGCTCGATACCTTGTGCCATTAAAAACTCGGCATTGAGTAGATGTGGTGGTGCAATAAAAGCGTATAAACGATTCTCTAGTTGCCTACTTACAATCGCGGGAATGACTAAACGCATTTCGCCGCATCCCATTACTGAGGTGATATGAATAAGACCAGACTGCGGAAAGCCACCATTGAGAGCGTCATCAAGTTGCTTGTAACCTGTTGCAACACGTTCCTTATGTTGGTCGAGATTAGCGGCAGTCCACACGAGTTGTTTTTTCTGTAAATCATGCAGGAGAGATTTCATTTTAACCTAATCATTACTAGTTCATGTGTATATACGTACAGTATAAATATTTGTGTTTGATGATCAACAAAATGTTTTGATAACCACAGGAAAACCCCATATAAAAAAATTAACAGTATGATTTAATTAACTATTTAGATCTCACAAAGTAGTATTTAAAATAAGCTTAAAAGTGTTTCATTCAAAATTGCTTAAAATTCAGTGATCTCTCAATTCTATTTGGCTAGCACGCAAGAATAAACATAAAAAAAGGCCAGAGTTAAATATATAACTCTGGCCTTTTTTAAAGCTTACTTACAACAGCTATCTACAACAGCTATCTACAACAGCTATCTACAACAGCTATCTACAACAGCAATACTTTTCCTACTTAACTTAATTAAAAAGGAAGAGGCATTGGGTTGCCATTTAGCATCGCTTGACCGTCTTGCATGGTGAAGGTCATTTCATATTCACCATCAGCATTAATGGTAATCATACCTTGCTGAGTAAACATCTCAATCATGCCTTCGACTTGTTCACCAGCAATTGCTTTAATTTCTTCATCAGTCATACCAGCAGCATTAGGATCAGATTGAATTTGGTTAGCAACAAATTGCTCACCAACCCAAAGTGCCATTGCCTTATTCAGTTTTAGATTTGAATCTATAACCGCTTTTGACACCCAAAATGCAGGATCCTCGAGTGGCTCTGGTAAGCTGTCAATAGCACTGACTTTTGCCATTACTTTACCTGAGAAATTACCATCAGCCACTTTGCCCGACATTTCGGTAATGTTGAATTCAGGAGAGGCTTGTAATTGAGGGAGTAATTTAGTTTCAACTATATCTGCAATTGATTGTTCCATCTGTGCTGGCTTTGCTGACGCTTCTTGATATGCTTTAAAGAACGCTCTTTCCAGATTATTTACTTCAGTTTTAACGATTAAATCACGGCCAGAAAACTGAGGGGCTTGAATAGATTCAACAGCATAGACTATACCCATATCCATTAAATTATCGTCTTCACTTTTCTGTGTTTTCGCATTAATAATAAGCTTTTCAAGTTTTGCATTTGTATCCAGCATAGGCATATCAAAATTAATTGAGGCAATTGCTAATTGACTCGCTGAATTATAAAAATCACCTCGCATTGGAGCAGTCCAGTCGCCTTCAAGCGATGCTTCAAGGATCATTGATTGCATTTCAAAACTAACACCTTCAGCACTCACGGTAACTAAATCAATAGCACCAGAATATGCAGCACTCTCAGAAGATGCCGTGCCTTTACCATTCCAGCCACTGAAAGTGATAGCCTCGTCGCCACCATCTTGAGCAATGACAGTAAACTTAGGCATTATATCTTCAAAGCTAACACCACCGAATAAACCGACGCTGCCGGTAACGCTATAAAATTTTTCATCTTCAGCATAAGCTAAGAATTCGCGAAATACAGATTGATTAACTTCCGCTTTCCACGCAGACAAACCCAAGCTTACACCGTTTAGCGTTAGAAATGGACCATGCTGTGTAGTTATATTAATAGTTGCTGACAAGTCTTCAAAAGTTGCCATTGCTGCAGTGTCCAAACCGGATCCAGCAAACATAAGGGGATCAATACCGACATTGATAACTGCAGAACTTGAGAACCAGTTTGTTTCACGACTCTTTATAGTGGCGATATAGCCAGGTGATTTATCTAGGGTAGAAATGAAGTCATCGAGTCCTTCATTGATGCCGTTACCAGTAAACTTTGGACCAACAGCACCAATTAGGACAATCGCGGCTACTGGAATAATAATTTTTTTCATATTACATCCTTGTTAGGAATTCGGTGTAAAACAATGAACAGGATTGAATCAAATTTAATCTAAAATAGTTCAACAGATTAAATGCCAGCCATAATTTTGATTTGATTTAATGTGTAGCTTACCTGACAAAGAGCGGCTTTGCGATTATATATCCTTGGCTACACACTGACTTATTATCAGGTAGGTATCATTTTAGTTACCTTTTTCCACTGCGCTTTTTTGTTCAATAAAACGTTTGATGTTTTTTTCAAGTACAAATAAGGGAACTGAACCATGCGCTAACACGGCATCATGAAATTCACGAATATCAAACTTATCACCTAAGCTTTCTTCTGCCTCTGCACGCAGCTGTTTAATTTTAATTTCGCCAATTTTGTATGATAATGCTTGTGCAGGCCATGAAATGTATCTGTCAATTTCAGTACGCACGTTATGCTCAGATAATGCGGTGTTTTCTAACATATAATTTAAGGCTTTATCACGACTCCAGCCAAACATATGCATGCCGGTGTCGACGACTAAGCGACAAGCACGCCACATTTCATAGCTTAAACGACCAAAATTATCGTACGGGTCGTCATACATACCCACTTCTAAACCAAGGTATTCTGAGTATAAGCCCCAGCCTTCGCCGAACGCTGAAATGTAGGTTGAACGCCTAACTTCGGGTAATTCGGTCATTTCTGCAGCTAACGATATCTGCAGGTGATGACCAGGAACGGCCTCGTGTAAGGTCAGTGCAGGTAAGGCATATAATGGACGCTTATCGAGTGCATATGTGTTCACCCAATAATAGCCCGGTTGGTCGTCACTGCTCGGGGATATATACCGTCCTGTGGTATATTTAGGTGCGATGCTGTCTGGCACAGGTGCTACACCGTATGGTGTTAGTGGTAGCTTTTTGAATAATTTAGGTAACTGAGCATCCATCTTTTTAGCAATGTATGAGGCCGTAATGATCAAATCTTCAGGTGTTTGTGCATAAAAACGTGGGTCGGTGCGTAAAAAGTCAATAAATTGATTAATGTTACCGTCAAACTCTAATTCATCGACAACGGTTTGCATTTCTGCACGAATACGTGCCACTTCTGACAAGCCTAGTTGATGGATTTCTTGAGCCGTCATCTCTGTAGTGGTGTAATATTTAATACGATTTTGATAAAAAGCTTCACCGTCTGGCCAGGTTTTCACCGAGATATCGCGCTTCGCCATTGGAATATAGTGGTTAGTTAAAAAGTCATAAAACTGGTGATAACTCTCGTTAACCTTAGCAATTGCATTTTCGGCATCCTGCAAAGTTTGGTCCGTTTTGAACTCGTCAGGCATGTCCGCAAAAGCTTGATAAAAAGGGCTTTCCTCGGGTGTTTCTGCAATAAATGCGAGTACCGATTCTTCATAATCTTTTAATGCGGCTTTCGGCTGAACTTGGCCTGCTTGCATACCTTCTTGCATATATAAAATTTGCTGCGAAAAGTGCCCTGGCATTTCGCTTAACAACATCATGTAGTCAGCCAGTTGCTGCGCATTTGTAATACGAGCATTGCTAGCTTGGCGACCCAATCCACTATGAAAACCATATTCAGAGGTAATAGGTACACGGTATTCTTTGAATTTGTGCATATCGACGTAGTTCTGAATACGATATTTTTGCATCAGTAAAGTGATATTTTCAGAGTCAGATAATTGCGTTGGATCAATTTTATCTAAGGCCGTTAAGAAGCCCTGAAATTTTGCTGCTTCAGCGTCCAGAGCTGCTATGCTGATGTCTCCCAATGCACGCTTTGTTTTTTGTCCTCTGGACTTTGCCATGCCCGGTGAAATTGACAATTCATATTGCCAAACCTTATCTAGCAGGGTTTGCAGTTGCGTCGAAGCCTGCTTTTGCAATATTTCAGCTGTCATTGATACTGGTTCTGGTACTGTTGGTATTGTTGAGCCGCAAGATCCTACAGACAACGCCATTGCAATTGAGTAAACTAGCTTTTTCATAGAACGCTCTAATTTTATTAGTTATTATTGAAGCCCAAAAAGCTTCCTTGAATTTTGTTATTAACATTAGCCCACACGCGTAAAACATTCCATCTAACATGAAGTCTTGAATACTTGTTAAGGCTGAGTCGTTTTTACACTGTTCAATTCAATAACGATACTTTCACCAATAGATAAGGTAATGAAACTATCATTGCTTATCCTTTTCGCCTGTTTTTCTTGTGCTAATATTTTGACTGGTTCGCCAGGTTCTTCCGCGGTCATAGGAAAAGTTCCCCAGTGCATGCCAATCGATTTCGTGGCATTAACATCTGTATGAATTGCTACTGCTTCATAAGGATTTATATGGTATTTCTGCATAAACCACCTTGGTGCGTAGCCCCCAATAGGAATAAGTGCTAAGTCGACTTTACCCATCGCGTTACCAATTTGTTTAAATTGAATGTCGTTGTAGCCAGTATCACCTGCAAACCAAACCGTAAAGTTACCAAAGTTAATTGACCAACTCGCCCACAAGGTTTGCAATCGGTCGGATAGCCCTCGTGCTGACCAATGCTGGCTAGGGAGCGCTTGAATTTCTGCAGATGAGAACGCATTTTTAGCAATCGCTTTGTTCCACCAATCCATTTCTGTCACGTCGTTAGGATTAACGCCTTCATCGATTAGATGGGCTTTTACGCCTAAAGGAACATAAAATTGAATAGGTGATATTTGCAGTGCGGAACGCGCAGCGAGTTGCTCAATAGTGTCATTATCGAGGTGGTCATAATGATTGTGACTAATCACGACAATATCGATGCTTGGAAGGTCCGCATAATCCATAGCATGCTCTACATATCGTTTAGGGCCTGCAAATGATAAGGGGGAAGCCCGATTACTAAATATAGGGTCGGTCAACAAGGTGAGGCGATTATGTTGTACCAAAAACATAGAATGACCCAACCATGTGACCAAAGGTATATCAGTTGCAGACGCTGTGCTATTTTTTGTTTTTAGCCTTTTTATATCTACAGCTTGAATGGGAACTTGATTTGCTAAAGATGCGTGATCAGCCCACTCTTCGTCTCCTAAGAGCCGCATTTCTAAGAAGTCGAAAAAACTTTTATCAATGTCTTCAACGTATAAATTTTTAAAGCCGTTTTTAGTATGGTGTGCTTTTTTGTTGTCAGTGCCAATTTTTATAAGAGCCTTGTTTTCATCTTTATTATTTGTATGAACATTCTGGCAACCTGATAGCACAAGCAGAATAAGCAATAATATTGAGAAAGTAATACCACGGAGTGCGATTTTTCTCATCTTTCTATACTCGACATAAGTTCACGCATGGCAATAATGACGTCCTCTTCGCCGCCTTGCAGGATGCTTGAAATAGCAAAACCTTGAGTAAAGCAGGTAAGCTGTAACGCAACCGATTCTATATTGATTGTTGACTGAATTTGTCGATGTTTTTGTGCTCTTTCTAAGCAAGCTATAAAACACAGCTGCAATGCATCATAATAATGTCGAGCAATAGATTGCACCATTTCATCATTCCTACCAAGTTCACTAATGCAATTGACTAATAAGCATCCTTGCTTCGATATCAACTGATAGTAAGCGCTAAAATAATCGTAAATGGCTTTTGTTCCGGAGTCGGTGCGAGCAATCAAACTTTCCTGACATGCCGACAACTGATGCTCAATGTAATGCTGCAGTACGGCATGTAAAAACCCTTGTTTGCTTTGGAATTCGCTATAAAATGCACGCCGATTAAAGTACGTTCGCGCAATAATTTCTTCCATCGAAGCTTTAGCATATCCCTGTTGTGTAAATATATCAGCAGCATAGGTCAGAATTTCGGACAAATTATATTGAGTCTGTTTCGGCATGTTGGATCTCTTTTCAGCACAGTAAATGGTGTTTCATTTGATGCTAGCTACTTTACATGGAGTAAATAGATGACTTGAAAAATAAGAATATACATTCTTTAATTTTACTATAGGGATATGTAGCAGTCTTCTTGATAAAAACCAAATTTGGCTGTGTTTTTCTTTCTCCCATTGTTCTTAACACAAGCCCCATTATTTGGATAACTTTACAGCATGAAAGTATTACAGTATATTTCAAAAATACCCTTGGTAAACCAATTCATTTCACCTTGTGACATAATATGCGAAAAAATGACCCTTGACGTAGCAAGTTTGAATTTGCAGGTAAAAAATCAACTATAAAACGGCCATCTAATCATTATTAATTATCGAGAACCAAGGTGTTTCTCTCTATAGAAAATTACATGAAGCGCCCTGTATAAATGGTAATTAAAGCCACATTCGCGCTAGCGGCCAGGGCTTTAGTTTTCGCTGGCTACCGTATTGTTAAGGTATTGTCGCGCCAAACCTAAATCATGATGACTACGCAGGTCTAAATGTTGAAGGCAAAATAGTGGTCGCTTTATTAGGCAAGCTCAAGTCATTTCCTTTAGAATAAGGCGCGGCTGGTTATATCACGGTGCCAACGCCTAGTAATGAAAAAGCGAGGCCTTATAAAAACTCGCTTAACTACATTTACTCACCCAGCATGCGTTGGATACAAGACAAGGGCATTCCTGCTAACATCAACCCTGAATTAAAAGGCAGTGCTCGTTTGAGCTTACCTGCTGCAGAAAAACTATTTGCACAGGGTTCAGTGTCTATTGCTAATGTAAACTTAGATATGCCAATCCTTACCTATGAGTTTGCCTTTTTTGGTGAAACATTCGCTAATTAATAGATAAATACTAGGCTAAAAATATGAAGAATGTTGCGGTTATTATTGACTCGCTCGCTGGCGGCGGTGCTGAGCGAGTTATGCTTACACTTGCCCAAGAAATGATTGCGCAAGGGAATACCGTGACGTTCTTTTCATTGAAGGAAAATGTCGACCATATCGTGCCAGATGAAATCGATGTGGTTTTTCCCTTTAAAGGAGATAAAGCGTCTTTGCGCAGTTGGTTCAATGGTCATCAGTATGCTGCAGTTTTGTCCGCGGCAATTAAAACAGTAGAGAAACAACAACAACCGTTTGATTTGGTCTTGGTAAATTTGCTTGAAAGCTACCGTTTGGCTCACCTAATTAATTTGAAAAAGTGTTTTTATGTTATCCATAACTCCTTTAATAAAGAGCTTCAACGTGAAAAATTGATGGGTCCAATCAAATATTGGTATATGCGAAAAATAATAAAACGCATGTCAGATAAGCAGTTGGTCGCGGTATCTGATGGGGTAGCACAAGAGTTGAAAACAGCATCGCTTTACAACCCTAGTTCTGTGATTACAATCTACAATCCTTTTAATATAGCGCGTATCAAATCGTTATCAAATGAAACAACAGAGCAATTACCGCTTGAAAAATATATTCTACATGTAGGTCGCGCTGCTAAAGCCAAAAGACACGATGTTTTGTTTGCTGCGCTTAAACTGCTTGAGTCACCGATAAAGCTATTGTGCTTAACGGGTAACACTAGAAAATTGCGAAAACTAAGTGAAAAGATGGGCGTTTCGGATCGAGTGATTTTACCTGGATTCACAACTAACCCTTATCCTTGGATAAAAAATGCTGAATTACTCGTGCTTAGTTCTGATTTCGAGGGTTTACCTACGGTGTTAATTGAGGCTATTGTATGTGGAACGAAGGTTGTATCAACAAATTGTCCGCACGGACCAAATGAAATATTGCTGGATGACTTATCTCAATACTTAGTTCCATCGCAGGATCCGCATCAATTAGCTATTGCTATTAATAACGCTCTGAAAGCTAATATTAATTTAACTGATGCAACAATACTTGGTAAAATCAATGCAAAAGATGTAACGAAAGCCTATTTGGCGCTTTGTTAAAATTGTTTTGGTACTGGATTTATGGCTTGTTTTTAAGTGAACTGATGTGGAATGTTACACCGCGTTAATACCTGATGCACTTTGTGTAAACAGGAAGGCAAATAACCTAAATATGAAAACCATTTATTTTGACCTCTCACATCTGTATTATCTTCCACAGTTTTTACCTGTCGCTCAGGTTTTATCAAATCAAGGTAATAAGGTATCATTCCTTGTCAATGACAGGTAAAACAGATGGAAAATGCAGTGAGTGTATTGTCAATTTTTTGCTAGCGAATTAAAGTCAATAACACTCTGTTTAAAAAAAAATTTGGGTGCGTTAATTTATTCATAGTCACTTAAAACATTATTAAATAACTTCTATAATTTCAGTGGTTGAAATGGAAGGTGTTCTAGGTAGATATTTGACTTCAGAAATACCTTTAAACTCTGTAAATTTGCCGGCCCAATCATCGCTCATTACTAGAATATCGGCTTGATGCTCAATAATATATTCACGCTTTAAATCTAATCATTCTTCTACAAATACTTGATCTATATACTTAATTGTATGAAGAATGTTCATTCTGCTACTCAGGGGATAAACGGGATTGCGCCCTTTTTTACTGAAATTAAGTTGGTCGGATGAAATGCCAACAACCAAACGGTCGCCCATTTCTCTGGACCGACGCAGTATATTTACACGACCCGAGTGAAACACATCAAAGGTGCCAAAAGTAATGACGGTTTTCAGTGTCGTTTGCTCCTCGAAATTTAATGTGAATGCAACTTAGATGAATGCTAGTCAAATAAAGGGAGTTAAAACACCCCACATTCACTTATCGAGACCAGCCTAGTTTGCAAAATAATGATTCTTAATTGCTAACCAATGCTCACCAAATTGATGGGTTGGTGTGCGTTGAAATTTAGTGCGAACAAACTGGTTAATTTTACCATCGACAAAACAAATCAGCATATTAGCAAGTATGGCTTCATCTACATCCAAGGACTTGCCTTCACGCAGTTTACGTTCACGTAATATTTGTTTAATCTGCGATTCTAAACGTTCGAATAATTTTGCGATACGGTCGCGTAAGCGTTCTTGTTCGCCTAGCAATGCATCACCGTTAAGTAAACGCGTAATACCTGGATTTTTCTCAGCAAAACCGAGAATGAGGTGCAATATTAGTTGACAGCGAGTTGCTGCTTCTTTTTCTTCATCCATAATTTTGTTAATGCGAGAGAAGAGGGTTTCTTCAATGAATTCAATCAAACCTTCGAACATACGGGCTTTGCTTGGGAAGTGACGATATAAAGCAGCTTCCGAAACGCCGACTTGCTCAGCTAATTTAGCTGTTGTAATTCTCTGACCATGATTGCTTTCTAACATTCCTGCGAGGGCTTGCAGTATCTGCGCGCGCCTGTTGGGTCTTTTTGTTGCGGGCATGATGGTACCTATTTGCTTTTCTTATTATTTTGACTGGCTGAATATTCACTATTCAACAACTTCAACAACTCAATGGCGAGTGTGCATTTACTAGCAGCCGGTAGACTGATTTTACTATTCTTAGTAATAACCGTTAGGGCATTTCGATCAGAATTAAATCCTAAGCCAGATAATGACACATCATTGGCCGCTATCATATTTAATTTTTTGCGCTCAAGTTTGCTTTTTGCATAGGCTTCAATATCATTTGTTTCTGCTGCGAAACCCAGTGTGAAAGGCGGGTTTGCTTGCGCCGCAACTACTTGAAGAATATCAGGGTTTGGCTCGAATGAAAGCGTTAATATACGGTCTTTTTTCTTCACTTTATGCGTTGGGATGTCGGCAAGTCTAAAATCAGCAACAGCGGCACAAGCAATAAAGATGTCTTGTTGTTGAATATCGCGCATGACGGCATCGTGCATTTCCTGTGCGCTGGTGACGGAAATAAGCTCAATATTTGGCGGCGCTGAGATACTCACCGGACCCGAAACGAGAGTCACATGGGCACCCATTTTGCGCGCTGCTTCAGCTATTGCGTAGCCCATTTTTCCAGAGCTATGATTTGATATATAACGCACCGGATCCAATGCTTCTCGGGTTGGTCCAGCCGTGATCATTATTTTTTTGCCTGCAAATAGAGCCGGCGCCTCATTTGCTTGTCCTGCAAAATAATCAGCAACGAAGGCAACAATATCTTCAGGTTCAGTCATGCGACCATAGCCTATATCACCACACGCTTGTTGGCCGCTTGCAGGACCAATCTGCATGACACCTCGGTGTTGCAGTTTTAGTAGATTCTCAGTGGTTGCGGCCGCAGCCCACATTTGCTGATTCATCGCCGGTGCAATGACTATTGGTGCTGCAGTGGCCAACGCCAGCGTTGTTAATAGATCGTCTGCGAGGCCGTGTGTGAGTTTCGCGATAACGTTAGCAGTTGCGGGAGCAATAACAAAAATATCAGCCCAACGAGCAAGCTCAATATGACCCATCGCGGCTTCAGCATCTTCATCTAGTAAGCTGTTGTTTATTTTATTCCCAGATACTGCCTGTAAGGCCAATGGACTCACGAATTCCTTTGCAGAATCAGTCATAACAACTCTTACATTTGCGCCTTTAGCTATAAATTTACGAACAAGGTCGGGAGTTTTGTAGGCGGCTATGCCACCACTAATACCAAGTAAAACGTTCTTTTGTTCAAGTTGCATATTTTGCTATAGCGAGTACAACTGTGCGTTGCATTCGTTCTTCAAAGGGATAGATGGATAGCATTGTGACAAAGTTAACCAAGGAATGGAAATATGAAAATCACTAATTGGCCTAAATATGAACGCCCAAGAGAAAAGTTACTGCAATTTGGTGCTGAAACATTGTCTGACGCCGAGTTACTTGCCATCGTTCTACATACTGGAGTGAAAGGTAAAAATGCGCTTGAAATTGCCCGTGAAACCCTCAATTCTTATGGTTCTGTGCGTGGTTTAATGAACGCAACTAAAAGCCAACTTACGGCTAGTTTAGGGTTTGGTGTAGCAAAATATGCAACCTTGACGGCTTGCTTTGAGTTAACTAAACGCTCGCTCGCTGAAAACTTACGAAAACCACATTGTTTCACCCAAGCTGATGCTGCTTCAAACTATTTATTAGCTGAATTGCGAGATAAGCCACACGAAGTCTTTTCAATGTTATTGCTTGATAGTCAACATCAACTCATCGCGTTCAGGCACATGTTTAGAGGCACAATTAACAGCGCTGCAGTGTATCCTCGAGAATTAGTTAAACAAGCCCTAGAGGACAATGCAGCCGCGGTTATTTTAGCCCACAATCATCCCAGCGGAGTTGCAGAACCTAGTCAAGCAGACATACAAATAACCAAGAGAATTAAGCAAGCCATGGAATTAATCGATGTTAGAGTATTAGATCACTTTGTTATCGGCGACGGAACTGCGGTATCATTTGCGCAAAGAGGTTTGTTATAGTTTTATATTGCACATGAAAAAATGGAAAATTTATTTAATTAATTTGGCAAGGTCTACGGATAGACTAGCAGCCTGTGCGCGTCAGCTTGAAGCTCATAGTTTGTCTTTTGACCGTGTTGAGGCTGCAAACGGAGATACGCTAAATGTGTCTACGATCAATGCTTTGTACAATTTTAGCGATTCTTCGTATCATAAGCACATGACTAGCGGTGAGTTAGGCTGTTATCTAAGTCACGTGCGTGTATGGCAAAAAATCGTTGATGAGCAGTTGGACTATGGTGTTATTTTAGAAGACGATATATTACTGCAAGACCATATTCAACAAGGTTTAGAGACGATTAAAGATATACAGCAGCCTTGGGATTTAATTAAGTTAGCTGAAGAGCCCGTTAAACGTAAAGCGGTACATCAAATTCCAATTGGTGATTTTTCGTTGATTACTTACAATAAGATACCGAGTAGAACTTGTGCGCAAGCTATTAGTTTAAGCGGGGCTCAAAAACTGTTAGCAACGAGTGCTAATATTAATCGGCCTATTGACATTGAATTACAATATTGGTGGGAATCCCAATTGAATGTGTTTGGACTAAAGCCATACATAGTAAAAGCAAATCATGATGAAGTTAGTGAAATTGATCGTAATCTTAACCGTAACAAGGCGACACAAAGCTTTTTTAAAAAAGTAGTGAGTGGCTTTTATTTTCTCTTTAAAAATAAAAAGGAGTTAAAAAAGCGTATACAAAAATTAAACCAGCAATAGCGGTTTGACAGTAACCAACTGCTGCGGATATTTAAATTACCGTTGCTTTTGAATAGAAGATACTTCTGATAGTTCCCCCCTTAAAAACATGGGTTTTTTACAAGCAAAAACGCTATTGCCGTCAAGTCCTTGAGCGTAATAAAAAATTCTGTCTGCTTGCAATTTCACAGGCTGTTGATAATCACAATAATATTTAGCGGCATCTAAAGAAATACTATATGCATGAGCTCCAGACAGCCGGCCTGCGAGATAAAAATGTGTGTTGTATGGTCGCATCAACATTTTGTCTATCAATGGCAATGAGACTGTATGCCAGTTAGAAATTCTCAAATAGTGATATATTTTGTATATTTGACGCCTCAACAGTCCCTTTGTATTTTCATAATGAGAACCGTAGTAGTCAAATAGCACTACTTTCCAATCCTCGGGTAAGGTTGCAATGCGCTGCGCAAAGTGGTTAAGCTCTTGCAGATCAGGAACAGCATCATCTTCAAATATGAGCACACGTTGCAGATTATTATCCAGCATATGTTGGTAGATACCGCGATGTGAGCAAGCGCAAGCATATTCAGATAAAGACATAGAGCGATGCGTTCTTTTTATGTTTTGATGAGATTCATTATCATATTGACTATTATCAAGCAAAACACTGTCGTCTAATTCTTTTTTGTCAGTCCCAAACCAAAATTTAAAATTCAACCCTTGCATATTTTGCTTAATGCTATTTTGTCTCGCCTCGTAACCGTCAAGTGTAATAACAAATATTCCGTCGAAATAATTATTTAGTGGGGTAAAAACACCGGACATAAGTACCCTTATCTGTACAAATTGATTTAATTTAAAAGTTACAAACCAAATTTTAACGTAGTTTTTCGCTATTAACTGCGTCGCAAGTCTGCTGAATTTGTTTGAAAAATCAAGTCAAATCTATATAAACATACCTTAGTACACAAGTAATCCAAATATATGTTCACTTTGTGGGAGTATTAAAAACAACTAAAAAAAGTGTATAGTCTCAATCGAAGCAAATGTCTAAGCCGTTGCTCAAATTATTTTGCGTTCCACAAAAAGGCACTATTTAATAAAAAAGAACTGCTATGCAGCATCAATAGTTTGCTATACTGCTCGTGACGAAATGGCTTGTATTACTAGACTGTTGAGCAAAAATAAAAGCGCTCATTTGACTAGTTTGTAATGATTTTTGCGACCTCTGGAAGCAAAAATAGACCGCCAATCCGTTAAAAATGCAAAAAAATAGCGTAAAAGCGAAGTTTTTGTTGAATTAAAGTGGTGTTTACTGTATAAAATGCGCCCTCATTATTAGAGACGTTTAACAGCAATTTTTGTTTGCTTGGGTTAGACGGCAAACAGTTTTTCTGGAGACAATAAGATGTCAAAAGTTTGTATAGTTACAGGTAAGCGTCCTGCAGTTGGTAACAACCGCTCACACGCTAGAAACGCGACTCGTCGTCGCTTTTTGCCAAATCTTCAAACTCACCGTTTTTGGGTTGAGAGCGAGACCCGTTTTGTGAAATTACGCCTAACTACTAAAGGTATGCGTATTATTGATAAGAAGGGCATTGATACAGTATTAGCTGATATCCGTGCTCGTGGCGAGAAAGTTTAAGGAATTACCATGAGAGATAAAATTAAATTAGTTTCTTCTGCTGGTACTGGTTTTTACTACACCACAGACAAAAATAAACGCAACATGCCGGGCAAAATGGAGATCAAGAAGTTTGATCCTAAAATTCGCCAACACGTTATGTTCAAGGAAGCAAAAATCAAGTAATTAACTTGCTTTTCGTCTCCAAAAAAACCTAGCTATTGCTAGGTTTTTTGTTTTTAGACTTCACTCCAGCAACTTTCACGCAACCAGCTCAAGCACCAAAAATCATGCAAGCAAACAAACGTGACGTTGATAAACACTATTGATCAATTGCGCTGCAACCTGTCTAATAGGCAGAGATGTCGTTCTAGTTAATGGTCCAATGAAGAAATATCTGTTTTACATCTCTCAAAATTACTCCTTTGAAGTTTTGCGGCCTTTGCAAAATGAAATTAGGCGTCAGGGTGGTGAGGTTGCCTGGTTTGCCGAAGGTGCAAATGTGAACGTTTCTTTTTTTAGACCAAATGAGCAAGTGATTGCTTGTATAGCAGACGCAATCGCATTCAACCCTCTTGCCGTTTTTGTCCCGGGAAATATGGTTCCCACTTTTTTACCTGGTTTGAAAGTGGGTATCTTCCACGGTTTTGTCGGTTTCAAAAAGCGCAAGAAAGATAATGTAAACTATCATTTTATTATTAGAGATTGTTTTGATTTATATTGCACGCACGGCCAATCATCAACAGCCACATTCGAAGCGTTAGCGGCAAAGCATAAACACTTCCAAGTCAAAGAAACTGGCTACTGTAAAATGGACCCGTATTTTTCATCCTCTCTAGTCAGTAAAAAGGTAAATCAAAAGCCAGTCATTTTGTTTAGCTCGACATTTTCGCCAAGAATGACGCAAGCACCCGCTTTATTACCTTATATTGACAAGCTATCGCGTCATTCTAAGTGGAAATGGATAGTCACCTTTCACCCTAAAATGGCTAAAGAAACAGTTGCAGCATATCAAAATATTCAACATGACAACCTTACATTTTTAGAAACAGATGAGCTCGCACCGTATATGGTTGAAGCTGATCTGATGCTTGGCGATAACTCTTCAATGATTACCGACTATCTTTTATTAAATAAACCAGTTGTCACTATTAACAATGCAGCACCAACACCTTACTTACACAATATTACGAACCCAGAAGAGCTTGAAAGTGCCATTGAATATGGCTTAACACAACCCCATAAGCTAATGAGGGAAATTCGAGACTTTGCTCAATACACCCATCCATATACAGATGGCAAGTCGTCACAAAGAGTTTTGCAGGCCGTCGATAACGCCGCCACTGATTTACAAAAAATGAAAAATAAGCCAAATAACTTTATTCGTAATCTAAAAGCCAGAAATAAATTTGGCTATTGGACGTTTTAACTTGAGTTAACAACATATCAACGTAAAGAAAGTCAGGCGCTTAAAATGATACGACTTACACACTCACTACTACGCATAAATTGACATCCATCAAACAGTAGATAAAAGCCTTTTAACCGTAATTAAAAAGAATAAAACGAGGGAATGCAATGCTTAGACTATCTCAAAAAGGATGGAATAACGTTATTATTTTTACCATGCTAGCAATGATCCTGATGTTAAATATAAGCAGCTTCCAGTCTGATGACTCCCATTTACCGGAACCGATAATAGAACAAGGAGCCATTCTGTTGAGTCTGCAGATTGATCAAGATGTTATTGAGCGCGCTGGTCAAACGTGGCGTTTTTCTTCTTCGAGTCCTTTGGCAAGCAGTGCTGCATTAGAAGGACAAGCAGGCGCATTAGCCGCATTAGTCAATAATTGGCAGAGAGCACTGGTTAAATCACAAAATGAGGTCAGCGCTGAATTACTCAAATCCCCCGACTTTGTCGTGGTTTTATGGTTAGCAGGTGAACGAAACGGCCGTGTTTTACCTATTAAGACTATTCAACAACAAACGTATCTAATGCTCGACAACGAAGTCATGCTATTGGACTTTCCAACAGTCGAACAACTTACTCAGTGGTAACATAATCCATGCCCGAATTACCTGAAGTCGAAGTCACTAAGCTTGGTATTGCCCCGTTTTTAGAAGGCAACGTCATTAGCAAAATTGCTGTTTATCAACCACAGTTGCGTTGGATGGTGCCGGATGAGGTGCAGTTAGCCTGCCAACAAGCAATTAATTCAGTAACGCGTCGAGCCAAGTACCTTTTTATTAATACTGATGTTGGCGCCTTAGTTATGCACTTGGGGATGTCTGGAAAGATGCGCGTGGTGGATATCGGTCTTCCTCGCAAAAAGCATGACCATATAGAAATTGAGTTAGTGACGGGTAAAAAGCTCGTCTTTAATGATGCTCGTCGTTTTGGTTCGTGCTTGTGGCAATCACCAACTGAACTGCCATTGAAGATATTGCGCTCGTTGGGCCCAGAGCCGTTGACCGACGAGTTTGACGCCACTGTGTTGTTTAGCAAATCACGAGGTAAGGTATCGCCGGTAAAGAGCTTCATTATGGATAATGCGGTTGTCGTTGGTGTGGGTAATATTTACGCCAATGAATCGTTGTTTAAATCGGGTATTGACCCAAGACGAGCGGCGGGTAAAGTCAGTTTAAAACGCTATAAATTGCTTACCAATAATATTAAAGAAATATTGGCCAGCGCAATTAATCAGGGAGGTACAACGCTTAAAGATTTTGCACAAGCAGACGGCAGCCCCGGTTACTTTGCGCAGCATTTACTGGTTTATGGACGTGCGGGTAATGAGTGTGAAGTCTGTCAAACACCCATCCGCTCTGTGGTTATTGGACAACGAAATACATTTTATTGCATTCAATGCCAAAAATAGCCTGTGGGCTTGCGGCCGAATTTTGGGCTTTTTAACTGTCATTCCGCACCCCTATTTTTAATTAACCTGAGATCTGCTTAAGCAGTAACCATAGCGTTGAGCTCTACGTCAGTCAAATTAAGGCTTGGCTTGTTTTCCTTTAAGCAATAAGCCACCAATCCAGCGAGTAGATTGAGCATAAAGCC
>Ga0307933_1000953_pt1 | contig 24986 bp, 20 predicted proteins | sample OrgLakmetageno88_FD_201811 | JGI IMG/M metagenome (GOLD analysis project Ga0307933, IMG submission 201811) | Saline water microbial communities from Organic Lake, Antarctica - #88 | ecosystem: Environmental > Aquatic > Non-marine Saline and Alkaline > Saline | place: Antarctica: Organic Lake... | reverse complement strand
TCGTAAGCGTCGTTAGAACCACACTAGCTTAGTTCGACATTCCAAGGAAGCAGTTGCTCTGGGTCGGTCTCACCATGCATTATTTTCTCCATCACATGCATAAGATAATCGTAAGGAATGAGGCCATTGGCCTTTGCTGTTTCCACAATGGAATAAAGCGTCGCACTGGCGTTTGCGCCATTGGCGGTTTTTGAGAACAACCACGATTTCCTTCCTACCACGAAGGGTTTTATAGCCCGCTCGCTTCTGTTGTTATCGATGTCTAATCGACCATCATCCACATAGCGAATCGCTTTATCCCATTGGTTTAGCGCGTAGTTGAGCGCTTTGCCCAGCAGGCTTTCAGGTAACACATGGGGCGCAGATTTATCCAGCCACTCTTTAAATTGGTCAAGTAAAGGCACTGACTTTTCTTGGCGTATTTTATAGCGTTCCTCAATGGGCAACGACTTAATCGCCTCTTCAATACGGTAGAGCTTTTGGATGTGGTTAAGCGCCCATTTAGCTTTACCGGTTTTCTTACTGTTTTTGCTCTGCGCTTTTTCGGCTTCTTTGAATTTGCGGCGTAAGTGAGCCATGCATACCACAAGCGTTGCGTGCAGTTGATGATAGCCCGCGTAACCATCTACCTGTAAATAACCAGTATAGTGCTGCTGATTGTCGTTTTGTAAAAACTCCACCGCACATTTACCTGCCCGCGAGGGCTGGTAATCATATAAGACAATATTAGGCGCACTGTCACCTTGCAGATTACCCGCAGGCGAATCGGCCCCACTGCTGTACACCCACATGTAGGATTTTATATTGTCATCATTAATGACTTGCAGCGTGGTTTCATCTGCTTTAATCACATCTTGTTGCAGCAGTATTTTATGCCAATGCTCATAAAGCATAGGATGTAACACATTGGCTATTTTAATCAGCCAATCTGACATGGTTTGTCGACATAACCCAATGCCTAGTTGGTTAAATATAACTTCTTGCCGGTACAGCGGTAAACCATGCTGGTATTTAGCCACAATCAGCTGGGCTATTAAGCTAGGCGTTGCATAGCTTTTGGGTAATATGCTTGCCACTGGCGGTGCTTGTTTGATGGGGTTGCGTGTACCATGTTGCTCGCAACCTCTACAAGCGTACTTTAAGCGGTGATGCTCTTCTATCTTGGTAGTGGCTGGCACGAACACTAACTTTTCAGTTACGTCTTTGCCCATGCAGTGCATTTCACCGTTGCAGCACTCACACACTTTGTCCGCTTCATCGATATCATGGATAATCACTTCACGGGCAATATGCTCACCAAAGGGCTTGGTGTTGCGGGTGCGCTTCTTTTTATCTGCCGCAGGCTTGTCTTCACTATCTGCCTTGTCTTGCTCAAGCGGCGCTATTTCTTCGACTTCGTTGAATAAGTCAGCCTGTCCAGGATGCGCTTCGCTTTTACTAGCAAATAGCTTATGTTTAGCTAAGCGGAACTGCTCTTCCAAGAAGTCTAAGCGCTCTTCTTGTAGCGTAATAAGCCTATCTTTTTCAAGCGGCGTTAAGCCTTGCTCATCGCGCTTTTGCTTGAGCAATTCTATTCGTTTACTTGACTGTTCTAGGCTTAATTTCATGGTCCGTATTTTACCGTAAACCATGGCTAAGGTGTTGTTTTTACTTAGACTAAATCGTGATCAATAATCCGTGCTTATGATCTGTTGTTATAAGCCAGTAGACGCATAGAACAAGGGCTGGTGACCATGAATATCAAAGCCACCTAGTAGGCTGTTGAGCTGTTGCTCGGTAAGACTGATCGCCGTTTGCGTGCTGCTAGGCCACTTAAAGGCTTCTTTCTCTAGGCGCTTACTCCACATGGCTAAACCGGTATTATCCCAATAAAGGATCTTAAGCCGTTTGCGGGTGCGATTGGTAAAAACAAACAACGCGCCAGACATTAACGGAACATCGAGCTCTTGCTCAACGATTAATGCTAAGCCATTAAACTGGCGTCTAAAATCAACTGTTTTGGGGTATAAATATACAGCCTTTGGATCAACGAACATTCTCATGCCGCCAATCCTTTTAGTAAAGCCGCTAACCATAATGGATCGCATTGTGTCGACAGTGACAATTGTGCATGATGGGTCTGTAATACAACCGAGCTTGTCGGTGCTGGAAGTTGCGCTTTAATAAATCGCGTCTCATCTTTAACAACACTGGGCGCACGTTTAGCTGCTCTAGTGTTAGATAAGCCCATCGAATGGCGGCGTGCATACATACTTTGTTGTGGGATATTATGCTCATCGCAGAACTGCTTGGTCGTTCCTGAATAAGCGGCATGCAACTTCATTATTGCCTGCCAACCTTCTTTTGTACTAGTAGTCATATTAGGTTTCCTTGATTGAAAACCTAATTATTGAGTAAAGCGTTGGCTTAAAACAGGTGTGCTATTAACGACGCTTACAAATAATCTAAAATAATACCGTGAAAATTTAAGAGAGTTAATTTATTGTTTTTTAATCGTTTTATGTACTTTTTTATATTATTTTTTGTGATTAATATTCCAACGTATAGCAGTGAATCCAGTTCAGAGCTTATTAACGAATATTCTGTTGAGATGTTAACAGAGAAAGATGGTTTTGTTTCTTCTAAGATATATTCTATTATTCAGGATAATCAAGGTTTGCTTTGGTTTGGCACTGCCGAAAATGGCATCATGCGCTATGATGGCCGAAAGGTAACCCTCTTTGAATTTAATCGCATGAGTTCAAACGGTTTAACCCATAATGATGCTGGAAATCTCATGTTAGACCGTAAGGGAAGAATATGGGTTGGCACTTGGGGAGGAGGTGCTAACCTTTATGAACCCAAAACAGGAAAATTTCAGCATTTTACTAATGATCCTCTGCGCACTGATTCTATCTCATCTAACCGAATACAATCTTTATTTCATGACCAAGAAGGCTCTATTTGGTTAGGCTCATATGACCATGGTTTAAATCGATACCTTGGTGATGACAGCTTTGAGCATATTGATGAGGAAACATCGGGTTTATCTCATAATAGAATCTGGGATATTGAAGACAACGATATTGATAGCCTTTGGATTGCAACTAGCTTTGGCTTGAATCTATATGATAAAAAAAAGCAAACCTTTTCTCATTTTTTTCCTGCTCCAGACAATCCCTCACCTACAGACGCAAACCAAATTAGAAGTATTTTAAAGACTTCAAACAATAAGCTTTACGTCGGTACACAACAAGGCCCATTTATCTTCGATAAACAAACAAGCCTTTTTACGCAATTAAAAACCCCCGATGATGAATATCTAGGCCAAGTGAACTCGATGATTGAGGATCAGGAAGGCCACATTTGGTTTGTCTCTAGTAAAGGTTTGTTTCGACAATCGAACTCAGGTTCTCAAGTTGAAAAGTTTGACCTTGAGCATAATCATGGTCTGAGAATAGTTTTCGAAGATAGCTCGAGAACAATATGGGTTACTAGCGAAACTAACGGTATCTATAAAATAGTGCCGCATCGAAAATTTAAGTCAATCAATAGTCCGGCATTGACAGTGCCAAATGGTATTACTGTAGATGCCAATGGTGATTTATTAATTGTATCTTCATTATCTCAATTATATAAGTGGCATGTAACATCACAAAAACTGGAAATATTATCTACCCCCATTTTTAGTGATGAAAATGGTTTTGGGGGAAATCAGTTATTAGAAAAACCAATTATATTTGCAGATGGTCAGAATATTTTATGGGTTGCGCAAGATAATGGCTTAGCTAAATTCAATTTAAAAACTAAGCAGATTGAGTTAATAGAATACCCTAAATCTGATCCAAACTATAACGAGTTTAGAGAGATACGAGCACTTAATACCGATCAATATGGAAACCTTTGGATCGGTACTTATAAAAATGGCGTGTATCGCTACGATCCGTCGACTAAAACGTTTAGTCATTTAGATGATTCTTTCGGCTTATCTCATCCAGAAGTGTTAAAAATATTTAAAGACAGCGAACAAAACATTTGGGTTGGTACTGGATATGGTTTAAACCTTTGGGAGGAAGAAAACCAACGATTTATTTTATTTACAAGTGATAATAATCAAACAGATAGTTTATTGGGCAACATCGTGCAGGATATTCATCAAGCTAGGAATGGAAAAATTTGGATTGCCACTCAAAAAGGACTCAACTTATATCTCCCTAAAACAAAAAGTTTCAAACCTTTTGACAGAAAAAATGGATTACCTACCTCTTTAATCCGTGGGATTGCAGATGATGAGAATGGTAATTTATGGCTGACAACAAATAAGTGAATTTCAAAGCTAAACCCATTGTCGGGAGAAGTGACTAATTTTGACAGTTATAATGGCTTATTAGGCTTAAACTACTATGCTAATAGCTTGATAAGAGGTGGTAATGAAACCCTTTTCACAAGTAGTCCAAGAGGCATTGAATTCTTTAATACTTCAAATGTTGAAACAAATAATAGCGAGTTCAATGTTGTTTTAACGGGGTTTAATAAGATGGGACAGTCAGTAAAACTTGAGCAGCCTTATTCTTATGTCACAGATATTCAATTGTCTTATATTGATTACTTTTTTTCTTTTGAATTCTCAGTATTAGACTTTATTTCGCCTCGTAAGAATCAATATGCTTATAAGCTAGAAGGATATGATGATAATTGGATTGATATCGGTAATCAAAATGTTGTTTCATTTACTAATTTAGATGGTGGCTCATATAAATTTTTGGTCAAAGCGACGAACAGTAGTGGTAAATGGGGAGAAAAATCACTGGCGATTAATTTGACTGTATCACCACGTCCTTGGAAAGCTTGGTGGGCATATAGCTTGTATGTGGCAGTCGCTATAATGATTATATTTACTTTTATTTATTTTAGAACACGTTTACAGCAGAAAGAAATATCGAGGCAGAAACAATTTGTTTTAGCTCTTGAAGAGCAAGTTGCACAGAAAATAATCTCATTAAATACCCAAGCTAGTGACTTAATTGCAGCAAATAAGCAATTGGAAATGCTTACCTACAAGGATGGGTTAACTGGCTTATATAATCGCCGTTATTTTGATGAAAAACTGACCATTGAAATCAACAGACATGAGCGTCAAAAGCAGCCATTATCTCTCATTCTTGGCGACATTGACCATTTTAAACTATTTAATGATTTTTATGGTCATCAGCAAGGTGATAGTTGCCTAAAACGAGTGGCTCAATGTATTTTTACCAGCGCGGCGCGAATGACAGATGCAAATTGTCGCTACGGTGGTGAGGAGTTCGCTATTATCCTACCAAATACATCAATAGAACAATCAACTATTATTGCTGAGCGTTTATGCTTGGCAATAGAAAATATGCAAATCCCTCATGAAAAATCTGAAACTAGTTCATTTGTAACTTTGACTATAGGGGTTGTGACTATTCGGTAATCCCCCCATAAATTAATAGAGGTAAAAAGTAGAATTTTCTCGTATTCTAAACACTGGAGAAAATTATGAAAAAAGCACACTTTACCGACAGCCAGATAATGGTGATATTGAAGCAAGCAGATAGTGGTGTACCGATCCCTGAGTTGTGCAGAGAGCATGGCATGAGCAACTCTTCATTTTACAAATGGCGCACCAAATATGGCGGCATGGATGCGTCACTCATGACAAAGATGAAAGAGTTAGAAGACGAGAACCGCAGGCTTAAGAAGATGTATGCCGAAGAGCGTCTCAAGGCAGAGGTTATCCAAGAAGCGATGGCAAAAAAGTGGTAAAGGCTTCTCAGCGCAAATTAATGGCGCAAGAAGTCGTGATAAACAAAAAGATGAGCATTGCGTTGGCATGCCGTACATTTTTGATAAGTGAAACGTGTTATCGGTACATCTCCAAATTGTCAGTCGAAAATGAAAAAATCGCTGATTTATTGTTAGGTTTGACACAAAACCAACGTAACTGGGGATTTGGCTTATGCTTTTTGCATTTGCGTAACGTTCAGGGCTATGGCTGGAACCACAAACGTGTTTATCGTATTTACCGCGAGCTTTCACTAAATTTACGAATCAAGCCTAACAAGCGACTAAATAGAGAAGTTCCGCTGCCATTGGCAGTACCCGAAAAAGAGAATGAATGCTGGTCGATGGATTTTATGCACGACCAACTTGCTGATGGACGCCGTTGCCGGCTATTCAATGTGATTGACGATTTCAATCGCGAAGGCCTTATTATCGACGCTGATATATCCTTACCAGCAGAGCGTGTTATCCGTTCACTTGAGCAAATTATTGAGTGGAAAGGTAAGCCAAAAGCCATTAGATGTGACAACGGCCCTGAGTATATCAGTCAAAAGTTAGCTGATTGGGCCGAAAAAAATGAGATTGCGTTGTTGTTTATTCAACCTGGTAATCCTCAGCAAAATGCTTATATTGAGCGATTCAATCGAACCGTCAGGTACGATTGGCTGAGTCACTATATTTATGCTGACATAGAAGAATTGCAAGACAGAGCAACGAGTTGGTTATGGACTTACAATAACGAACGACCTAACATGGGAATTGGCGGTATAACACCGATTCAAAAAAGAAGACTAACCAAGAGCATGAATTCTACGCCAGAACTCCATTAGAAATGGGGGGATTACCATTCCAGCAGGAGAAACAACATCCGTTGATTCAATTATTTTGAGTGCCGATGAGGCCTTATATATTGGTAAGTTAAATGGGCGGAATCGGGTAATACGAGCTGATTAGCACCTGACTACTCAAACTTAACCTTATCAACAAGCTTAATCATTTCGTTAATGTTATTCAAGGCAGGGTAATCAGCAACGGACTGTTGCTAATGATGCAGTCGCAGTAATTACACAAAGTGATGAGCCATAATTCAGCCGATTACGTATAATTTTGATACAAAAATTTTGCATAAAAACAGCTCATTCATGAAAAAATCGACAAATTTAATTGCCTCATTTGCACTGTTCACCGTGATAACCTTGGTCATTTATATTGCATTCAAGCTTGTTGCTGCTGGTTATTATATTACAGCACTGATACCTATTACCTTGTTGTTAGTTGGTTTAATTATTGGTATTTGGTACATTGTTAAGCAAGAGTAATCTGTGTCGTTTTTATTAGTCGTTATTACAACACTAGAAGCGGCGATCTCTTTAGCAAGCACAAAATTATAGCGTCTCTCTTGGATAGTCCTCTTGGGCTTGCAATAAAAATCAGGGTTCATTGACTATAGTGGTAATGCAATCGCAGATATAGCGCCCCCAAATAGTGAATACGCTGTTCAGCCCCAGATACAGATCTTTCAAATCAGTTTAGTTGCGATAAACTTTAATAAAACAAGTGCATATTGAATAGTTCAAGCTTATGATTTAATTTACATATACTATAAATAAATCTGATTAAAAAGTCCTCACTATAATAGTAGGAAAATTTCACCTTAAATAAGGATAGTGCTATGAGTCCCTTTGAAGTCGCAACAGAGTTTTTTCATTCCTGTGAAAGTTTAAAAGGCTGGGCTGGTTGCCAACAATTTGTGGCCAGTGGTGCTGAATTTTCTGCTCAATGTGAACCTTTGACAGAGGTGACTACCGTCGAAGGCTATTGTGAGTGGATGGCAGGTTTAGGTGGAGGCCCTTTAAAGGGTTGTTACTATGAACTACATTCTAGTGCCTACGATGAATCAACATCGACAGCGCTTCTCTTTGGTACTTTTCATGGTACCCATGTAGGTGAAGGTGGGCCAATACCAGCAACGAATAAAACAACGGCTAGTGATTATGTGTATTCGATAACAATGGACCAGCAGAATAAAGTGTCGCGAATGACAAAAATATGGAATGCGCCTTGGGCTCTTGGCGAGCTGGGTTGGGTTTAATGCTGACTGTCCATTAACTATATTACTTCGCCACTATCATGAATTATCATGTTGAGAATAGTGATGGCGAGCAGGCCATCACTATTTATGCCAAAAGCAGATGACGCCAACAAACGCTTTAGACCAATTTTGCTCCCTCAGCCAAAGCCGATAATTTTGCGTAAGCAATATCGGGCGTAACTGCACCAAATCCAGCAAAGGTACCAAAACCGCAATCGGAACCGGCAATGACTCTTTCTCGTCCAACTATATCCACGAATTTTTGAATACGTTGAGCGACTAATCGCGGATGCTCAACAAAATTGCTGGTACTGTCTATTACTCCAGGGATCAAAATTTTGGAATCGGGGATATCTTGTTTTCTTTGTGCGAAAACTTCCCATTCATGGCCATGGCGTGGGTTTGCTGTTTCGAATAGGAGTTGTGCTGCGTCAACAGACATTAGTGTATCGAACATTTTTTGCATAGAAATATCACACACATGTGGGCCCTCATAGTTCCCCCAACAGATGTGAATTCGCACGCGTTCTTTGGGTAAATCTGCAATCGCATAATTAAGTGCCTCAACGTGAGTATTTGCAATTTTAATAAACGCTTCATCACTTAGGTCTTGAAACAGCATATGTCGTGATAGTGCTAGATCTGGGCAGTCTAATTGCAGGTCGAAACCAGCATCTATAATTGCCCGATACTCGGCTTTCATAACTTCAGACAGTGCTTCAATATATTTTTCCCTAGAGGAATAATATTGATTTGGAAGAAAGAGTGCTATAACGCCCGGAGATGCCGCATTCATAAATGCTTTTTTTGCTCGCTGTTTGTTAACCGCTAAGCGCAAATTATCTAAATCATGTTGCAGGTCAGCGGTTTCTTTGCTTTTTATTTCTCCAGTACAAAATGGCCGAGCATATGTCGGTGTGCCACCAGAACGAGACAATTTTTCAAGAAAATCCGGGAATAACTTTAAATCTGCTGGTGCGTTTCGAGGACTATCACCGGAGAAGCCTGTATATCGATCTTTCACATAGGTCGCATATGAGATCTTTGACGTTTCACCATCAGATACAATATCAATACCGGATTGCAGTTGTTTTTGAACGACAGTCGATACGGCATACGTCATCTCACTTTCAAATTTTTCTAGGTCATATGTTTGCTCATTCTCTCTCGCAAAAATAAAATCGACGGTTGATTGCGAGCGTGGCAATGAACCAACATGGGTAGTTAAAATGGGTTTATGCATAGTACTTTTCGTTTCAACTTATATATGCTGGGTAATATAGTCTAGTTTAGGAGGAGAAAAAAGGCAGGATCTCAAAAGTATAAATTTTGCTATTAAAAAAATCTAATTAAAGTGACATAAGACCCTAATGTCGATAATACTAACCATGTATTTTATTTTTTGACCTCATTAGTTATTTAATACGTAAATTCTCTTAGCTTTATTTTAAATTAGGTTTAATAGATGAGAGCCATTATTTTCGGCGGAATAGGCACAATAGCAAACACTTCATATCTTCAAAGGAAGGCATTTAATACCGCGTTTGAGCAATTGTCTATTGCATGGCACTGGGGTGAAGAGGAATATCGTCGCTTAATTGTTGAGACCGGGGGTGAATCTCGCATCGGTCAATATAATGAAAAGTATGGCGGCTTACCTAAAGGCATTTTGCCGCAACAAGTCCATGAATTAAAATCAAACTTATTCCACAACTTTATGAATAATTCAAAATTGCCGCTGCGTCAAGGTGTAAAGTGGGTGATTGATCATGCTAAGTTTAACAATATAAAATTAGCTTTTGCGACTACGACTAGTCGAAAGAATATTGATATTTTATTAAGTTCAACCGGGCTAGACCCATCTATATTCGATATTATAAGTAACCGAGCATTAGTTGACGCACCTAAACCGGAGCCTGAGGTCTACCAATACTGTCTGAACAAATTGAATGTCGGAGCCAACAATAGTGTGGCAATAGAGGACGCTAGTTCTGGTGTTGAAGCAGCAGTAAGCGCGGGTATAAAATGTGTTGCGTTTCCGAACGAGTTCACCGCTAATCATAACTACTTAGACGCGATAGAAAAGACCGGTGATTTAAGAGAGTCAGCTTACCTAAGTGCGTTCTTTACATCTCAGGAAGGACTCATCAAAAATTAGTACTTATAGTGTCTGTTTTTTTATAGTTTGTTGGTCAGTTGGCAAATGAAGAGATTAATTACACTTTTCTCTTCAATTACCAACGCTCGCCTTGCTCAGCTTTTAAGCGGTGGGTTGCTTAAATACATGACTAGTTGAGAAGTTTTTATTAAATGCCAGTATGTCACAGACAGTCGTGTCGACTGTGATCTTACTGTTTTCAATTTTTAATAAGGTAATAAAAGGCAGTCTAATTTTATTTTCACCTTCATCACCATCTAAAAACCACTTTATTGCAACATCCTGACCCTCGATTGCAATATCCTCTATCTGTGTAAACATTCGAGTCAGTGTATTTATTTTTGATAATACGAATTCAAACAATCGCTCTCTTTTTTGTGGGTGTTTGTCGCCAGGCAAATTAATAACTGCGTCATCGTTATAAAGTGTGTTTATATTGGCTAATTGCTTTTGACTCCAAATAGCCCACCACTGATCAAGGATTTCTACATTTTGTGCTTGCTTACTAATTAAGTTAGATGGCCATGCAATATTATTTTGTAGATTATCTTGCTGATCGTAATCAGATATAACTAACGGGTCTGTAGAAGGTAAGTTATCACTTACTTTTTCTGGGCTATCTTGATTTAAAGCCGCTAACTGAACAGTATCGACTATTGCTAGAACTGATTTAACCATTAGTTGGTTGGTTTCCAACCAAAAAACGTAATTAATAGTTCCATTTTTATTTGTTGGCTCAAACGTCAAGTACACAACATAGTGGTTGTTCTGCTTGATAGTTTGATGTGCTAGTACGGTACATTTACCGGTCAAAGCAAACCAATTACCGAGGATCATGTTTAGCTTTTCTGAGCCGTAAAATTTTGCGTTATGTTGTCCCCAATAAGCACTATGCAGCATCTTAGAGTTTAGGTCAGCTAAATCACCTTTAGTAAATGCGTTAATAATTGAATCTAGCATTATTGCGCTCCGGTATTATGGTTGGTGCGATTGAAGTCTCTAATAAGATTGGCATAAGCGGCCACTTCATCAAATACGGTCCATTCTTCGCTAATTTTTCCGTCAACTAAGCGTAAATGGGACGCACCTAATATGAAAAACTCTTGTCCTCGATACATGGACAATCTTTTGTCTTTTGAAGAAAAAGACCCGGTTAAAGACCACCGGATCGCAATATCAATAACATCTTTTTCCTGATCGAAGGGAACAGTGCATACATGATCACAGGTAACCTGTGCTTCTGGACAAGCTGCCAACCACTGAATAATGGTTCCTATAATACCTGGTATGCCGACTGCTTGGCGTCCACCAGGCCATTGTAGCTTTGCATTCAAGTGATAAAAGGTATTTGCTTTACCAAAGTTTTTTTGATTAAACAGGGTATCTAGCCATCTGTTACTAAATTCAACAGCCGCTTTGTCAATGGGCGCTTTCCATTGATGTTCACTTGGCTCTTGCGCTTTCACTCTGGATATCTCAGCTTGCCGCCAGTTTTCAAATTTTGGATGTGCCGGAATTTTAGCGAAATGCTCACTCGCATCCAACACATCAATGCCTAATTGTTTGACCAAAAAGCTGTTATCGCGCACTAACCATTCATATACAATTTTGTTTTCAACACAAATACAATCTGCAATAGTAGTAACACGTCCAGTTTTGTGTGTTGCATCGCCAAATTCTGATGGGCCTTTGTTAGTCATAATACTGGTAATTCTATGCGAAGAGTAATATCCCTCATTAGGACCAAGATCCCGCCAAATTACGTTTTCACCAATTAGCGATCGATCGGGAAAAGCGCTGATGGTTTGCAATGTTCCAGTGACTACGCTTGATACGGCGTCTGCATAAGCACCTAGGGTATGCACTGGGCAGTACTCTGCGTAATAGTCGTTACACAAGCCCACATTTTTTTGTTCCCAAATCCGATGAGTAATGCGCACAATGTAGTCAACAATATCGATAAATTCATCGTCAAAACCTCTCAGCAATTGGCTTTTGGGATTGCTTGGGTTTAATAATTCAGGCAGATTTTTCCAATACAGTTGTGTGACCTCACCTTGTGGCAAATGCATAACGTTATTCGTTGGTACCGTTTTATGATTCATGATTTATTACCGTATTTACAAAATTACTGCTTACTCAAACCAAGTCAAGTTAGCCTATTAGCGATTAAACGCTGGTTTTCATTAAAGCGAAAATATCTAATCCCATTTGTTTGCACATATGAATAATGTCAATTCCTACCCAGTTTTCCTTTAACAAATCGCCTTCGCGTCGCCATATATCAATGACTCGTAATTCAAGTGTTTTGTTTGTTGGAGGCAATCCTAACCAGCCGCCTACCGAGTGAGTTCCATGCATATGCGGCCAACCTCCGGTTGCGACATAGTTGCCTTTTTTTACAACGCACGCTTTATGGTCTACTAATCGGTCAGGAAAGCTAAATACAAAGGGTCCTTGATGACGCTCGCGAAAACTTTTAATACCTTTAGTTGTGCCAATACCAGCAGGGCCATACCACATGAAGTCCGGATGCCAATAGTTTTCTAACTGCATACTCAGCAGTGATTTGCCGTCAAACTTACTAAGTTCTTCTAGCATGTCTAAAACCAGCTGTTCCGATCCATCAGCTTGCAACTTATTGACTTCTAATGGTGATAATCCATCCATCGTGGTGGGTGGTAGAATTTGACCACAGTGACCTAAACTTTTGCGTAACGGAAAAATACCCGCTTGATGCATGACATCTAAAAAATCGAAAATAATATAATACTCAGATATCTTGTTATTTTTGATTTTAACCAATTCAGTAAAACGCAAATATAAAAGATTACCGGTGGCAGGGATCCCTAGAAAATCGTTAACGAAAATACCACTAAAGTAACCCGTTGCAGCGATCCACTGGTCGTTTTCATACTCGCTGTCAAACTCGATAAATGCCTTACGCTCCAAGTGTTCGAATGCACTCTTAAACTGTAACCAATAGTCGCTTTCAATCGCTTTTAAGCCGATTATTTGATTGATTGGATACGATACATTTAGCACCGCATCTTCTGCGACTATTGCGCCAACCGACTTATCTGTTTGTAAACAGTGGTAGAAATTATCAATAATTGAATTCATATTAAACCTTATACTATATATTGGAATGACCACAAAAATACGACGGTCAAGATAAAGAAAGCGAACAACCAGTAGTTAATACGATCGACTTTTCCCGGCACGCGATACCAACCATTCTCTTTTTCATCTAAGCCTTCGCGAGCAAATTTTAATTTTTGTCCTTTTACTGTGTATTCAGATAATTCAGTTTGCTTTCCGTCAATAGCTCGACTGGCAATTAACGTAGCTACTATGTTTACCGTAGCGCCAATCAGGCAGTACCACGGCCAAGCAATGTCGGTACCTAAGGCGACTGCAGCCACCGCAACAAAGCTGGCAAACGTGCCCATTAGCAAGCCATTTTCAGTCGCCTGTTTAAAGAAAAAGCCCAAAGCAAACATACCTAGTTGAGCGCCGACAAAATAAGACCCCACCTTACTAAGTGCCTCTAGTATCGAACCTGTGCTGTACATGTGATACATAATGGCAGGGAAAATAATTAAGACAGCCCAAAACAATGTAAATAGACGGGTTACTTTTAAGTAATGCGAATTTGATTCATTTTTTCTAAAATATTTTTTATAAAAATCGATTGTCGAAATAGTCGAAAGCGAATTGAATGCCGAGTCGAGGCTCGACATGGAAGCCGCCATTACCGCTGCCGCGATTATTCCCATGAGTCCGGGCATACCGAATTCAGCAGCGAACTGTAAAATAATTGTATTCTCGTTTTCGAAAGTGCGACCTTGATAGTAGTTGTAAAACAAGACGCCCAAGACAATGAAAAACAGATAGATAAAGAAGGCGGCAAAGCCCATCAGCAGATAAGATTTTTTAGCATCTCCTATATTTTTAGCAGCTAGTGTTCGCTGTACCATCATCTGGTTGGTGCCATAAACTGTTATGTGGAAGAGCGCCATAGCTATGATCCCGCTCCAAACGGTCGTAGTCTGGGTGAAGTCGAAATCAAAGTTTAAGGGGTCGAGTTTGCCTTGCTCTTTTAATTGCGCCAACGACTCCATTACCGGGACACTACTTTCTTGCACTAGCACATAGAATATAATACCGGCACCCGCAAATAAAATAAAAGACTGAATAACATCAGTCCATATAACAGCGGTTATGCCCCCCATCACCGTGTAGATAAGGGCAATAATCGTGATAATCACTATTGCCAATACAACATCAATGCCGGTAATAAAACTAAGTACAACGGAAGTTGCATATAAAACAGCAGCCGATGACATTGTTTGAGAAATCAACCAGATTGAGGAAATTAGCGCTCTTGCGCGTTTGCCAAAGCGCTTTTCTTGATATTCATAAATAGACGCAACGCCGGAATTATAGAAGAAAGGGAAAAAGAAGATAATAACGGCCATGATGACTAGCGGATAATTAAGATGTATTGCGATTACGCTTATACCTTCTTTGTAAGCCCACGCAGGGGCACCCAAGAAGGTCATGGCACTCACATAGGTAGCAACAACCGAAATTCCAATTGCCCACCAAGGTGTGTTTTTTTGTCCTATATAGAAGTCTTCATCAGTTTTTATTTTTCTCCCAATTACTAAACCCAACAGTATATTAGCAACAACATATACGATGAGTATACTCCAGTTAAGAACGCCGAATTCAGTCATATTAGAACCTCTATGTGTATTTTTCTTGTTTTTATTTACATTTCATTTGTATCATATTATTAATTGACTTCGAAGTCATTAGTAAATAAACTTTTTGTTCATTACGGTAATTAACTAACGGGTCACTACAATGTCGAGTTATCAATGCGAAAAGCAATATGTATTAAATTATTTTGCCGATATGGAAAACGCAAATGCCGAGCAAATAGTTTCAGTGCTAGAAAAGCATGTAGCAGATGACTATGAGTTTTATGGTGTATACCCATTTAATAAAATTGATAATCTAGGAGATGTTGCTAAACAAGTTTGGCAGCCCTTGTACAAGTCATTTTCTAATATTCAGCGCAGGCAAGACGTGTTTATGGCCGGTACCAATGAGGTCAGTGGCGAGAATTGGGTAATGAGCATGGGGCATTTCATGGCTTTATTCGATGAAGATTGGCTGGGTATTCGGGCGTCACGCAAAGTTGTGATGTTAAAGTATGCTGAATTTAACTGTGTCGAGAATGGTAAAATAACGAAAACAGGATTGTGGCTAGATATCATAGGGCTAATGCAGCAAGTAGGCATTAATCCATTACCACCACAAACAGGTTCAGAAATACTGCACCCAGGCCCACGACATCACAACGGTTTATTGTTTGATGAGCATTTGCCTGAAGAGGCCGAGCAAACACTAGCCGTGTTGAATACGATGATTGAGGATCTGAGTAAGCTTAACGCAAGTGGTAACGATCGCGCTGGCCCAGAGGTAATGCAAAAAAATTGGCATGAGAATATGGGATGGTACGGTCCGGGTGGTATTGGTTCTACATATACTATTGCGCGTTATCAAGAGCAGCATATGTATCCATTCAGAGAAGGACTCAGCGACAAGGTATTCAATGGCCATGTGTGCCGTTTTGCGGAAGGCCAATTTGCTTGCTTTTTTGGTTGGCCAAATCTTTCCAATAAATCTATCGGTGGTTTTCTAGGCATGCCCAGTGGTGATAAGCGCGCCGACATGAGAATTGTAGACGTATATTACCGAGAAGGTGACAAGTTGTTAGAAAATTGGGTGCTTATAGATATTCCTTATTGGTTAAAACAACAAGGAATTGATGTTCTTGCCAGAACCAGTAGTATTTTGAATCCAAAAGTATCAAATTCTTAGTCTTGATATGTGCCTAAATAGGAATATTTGTTTATGTCCAAAGAGCTAATTGAAAAAAAACTTTACGAATGTAAAGAAAAAATCAAAAAATTGAGCCAAATTCAGTATGATTTTGAGCCCGATAAGGTCGAAAAGTGTCTTTTAGATTTGTTTGCGACAACGGCTAAAGTGCAGTTGTGCTTTCCATTTGAAGATTTAGATGGTGCGAAGGGGTTGTTCACTGATGCCATAATGCCACTGTATCATTCAATGCCAAATATAGAGCGACGAGACACTATTATTATATCGGGCATAACCGACAATGGTAACATTTGGGTTGGGTGCTGTGGTTACTATTGCGGTACATTTGAAAAACCTTGGTTAGATATTCCTGCAACAGGTCATATTGCATCTTTACGGTTTCATGAATTTTACCAATTTGAAAATGGCAAAGTAACCCAATATCAAGCTATTTGGGACATTCCTGAACTTATGCTGCAAGCCAATGCATGGCCGTTAGCGCCTAGCCTTGGCAGAGAATGGCAAGTGCCTGCTCCGGCAACGTCAGACGGGATTGAGCGTCCAATTTACAATAGTGCGCAAACCCATCAAGCTAAAAATATTGTCAATGATATGTGCAGTGGACTAGGTAAGTATGCCGAGGGCGGTGTAGAAGCGATGCAGCTAGATAAATACTGGCATCCAAAATGTTCTTGGTACGGGCCTTCGGGTATCGGCACAGGACGCTCACTTAGCGGCTTTCGAGATTGGCATCAAATTCCTTTTTTAAATGGTCTGCCGGATCGTGTTGGCGATCCTAGTAAAGGTCATTTGTTTGCCGATAATAACTATGTGGCTTTCACAGATTGGCCCGGGATGTATATGACGGTAAGCGGTTCAGGTTGGCTTGGCATTGCTCCTGGTGATCAAAAAATAACGATGCGCAGTCTCGATTTTTGGCGTGTTGAAGGTGAACTCATTCGTGAAAATTGGGTGTTAGTTGATTTATTATCAGTATATGATCAATTGGGTGTAGATGTATTTGCAAGAATGAGGGAGTTTAATAAAGCGCGGCAGCGTTTTTAAAAAATACATAAATTATAGGATGAGCGTACTATGACTTCGCAGTCGTTAATTCCTATATTATAAGAATGTAATTGTCGTTACATTCTTATATAAACGCCTTATTTCAACTTTAAAAAAGGAATATAAGCCTTTTTATTCCTTTTTCCCGTCTTTTTTCTGTCTTTTTAGGACATTTCTCTTGATTTAACACTGAATTCGAAGTATTTTAACAAAATGATACAAATGACTTGTGGCACGATCATGCCGACAAATTGTAAATTGCTTTAGGACGAGACTTATGAAAAAAAAATACAATATGCTATCAAAAACAACCGTTGCTCTGGCAGTCGCAAATGCGCTTGTTATGTCCAGCGCATTTGCGCAAGTAAAAGCAGAAGACGAAATTGAAATAATAGAAGTAAGTGCTACAAAGCGCGTGACCAATATTCAGGACGTGCCACTAGCGGTCACGGCTATAAGCGGCAGTGCGCTACTAGACATGCAAATTACCAATGTAATGTCCTTAGAAAAAGCAATTCCCGGCGTAACGATTACGAGTTTTGGTAATAATCCGCAAATAATATTACGCGGTGCCGGCAGTGCCGGCACGACCGATATTGCGGTTCCTATTTATCACAACAATATGTACTTACCTACCACCGGACAAGCACTTGCAGGTTATTTGGATGTTGAGCGTATAGAAGCGCTTCGCGGTCCTCAAGGGACTTTATTTGGTCGCAATACGTTTGGTGGCCTAATTAATGTCATCACCAAAAAGCCTGAGCTTGAAGAGTTTTCATTCGGCGGCGCGGTAACACTGGGTGATTTTAATTTAGTAAAAACCGAAGGTTTCGTGAATGTTCCTGTTAGTGAAAATATCGCTTTTCGTATTACTGCTGCCGATGAAAAACGCGACGGTTTTGTGGAAAACATCAACAATCCAGCTGGAGATATAAAAGACTCCGATTACACCTATGTGCGTGGTCAATTGCTGTTTAAGCCTACCGATAACTTATCTATTAATTTAACCGCAGCGCATTGGAAAGACACTGGTAACGGCAGCCTGAATTTTGGTTATAAGCCGGCCGGCATTCCGCTTGATAAAGATGATCCAACTCTCATCAATGCCGCTAATGGATTCTTAGATCCTCGTTTTGGTGTCTATGAAGGCTGTGCTGATGGTTCACCGGACAGACCCGGTGGTAGAACCGTCTCGGGTGGTAACGTTTGTGATGGCGACCCTTTTGCTACTATCGTGCCGGGCGCGAGAACCATTGACTATGATTACACGCCTAATCGAGAGCTTGAGGAGACCTCATTTTATGTAAGTATTGATTGGGAAGTTGCTGAGCACAGTGTATTAGTTAACGCTGCGATGTTTGACTACCAGTCAATTAACTTGATGGATGCTGATCTTTCTGGCCTAGCTTCTTGGGTAGATGGAAACTATAGCACCAGTAAATCAAAGCAGATTGACATAACTGTGTCGTCTTTGTTTGATGGTCCCTTGCAATATACTGCGGGTGTATATTATTTTAATAGCCAAGATCCAGCCAACCGCTCAGCTTATCTTTTTGGTAGCTTAGTAGATTCTTATTCAGGCTATGCAGGCGCTACTCCTGACACGCCGTCTTGGGCTTATTGGAATAGTGAAGGTCGTGGTGGCACCAAATCAACGGCTTTGTACGGACAAGCAACTTATGCGTTAACTGAAAAATTAAATCTGACTGCGGGTATTCGCTACACTGAAGATGACCGTGAATCACAAAGCGCGGATCCGCTCAGTTACGGCGATACAGCAGCGCGGCTAGGGCCAAAACTGCCCATCCGTACTTATGGAAGTAGAGAAGTACAGCGTGGTGTAGATGAGAACACAGATTATCGCCTAGGTGCAGACTATAAAGTCAACGACGACCTCATGGTTTATGCAACCTATGCTACAGCCTATATTGCTGGATCAACTGATGTAACAACACAAACTTTGCTAGCTCCACAAACCAATAAAGCGTTTGAAATAGGCGCAAAATCAACCTTATTAGACGGCGATTTACGTTTAAATGTGGCGGCTTATAGTGGCAAATTTGAAGGGCTAACAACCACCGCCTTTGTTGAACAAGGCACCACTGGTGTTGCTGTCGCAACGCAGGTTCCCGGTGGATCCATTTTATCACGAGGACTCGAAGTCGAAGGTTTCTGGGATGTTACTGATGCGCTCGTTGTTGATTTTGGTGTGTCGATTGATATGTCCGAGTATGACCAATTTATTGTCGATGCAGGCAACCTAGTATGGAATTATGGGGATGGTCCTGTTGGTCCTATTGGTTCGGAAACTATCAATGGGTCTAGTGTTTATGTAGTTGATGGTCAAGATACTCCCTATACGCCTGATATGACAGTAGGTTTAGGTGTTTCTTACTTTATCGACTTAGGCGATATGGGCACCATAAAGCCACATGTATTTGCGTATTACAATTCTGGCTTTATCAGTAATCGTGCACCAGTATTTTTTGCTGACCAGAGCGCCTATACCAAACTAGACCTCTCGGTAAAATGGGAATCTGTTGATGGCAATTATACTGTGCAAGCGTATGTCAATAATGCCACCGACGAACTGATTAAAACCTACACTGAGATATTCAGTCGCGCTCGTGTTGCATACGACTATAATTCTCCGCGTAACTTTGGTGTGAGGTTTGCGTATAACTTCTAAGGTTTAAAGTTGTGCACTGCTAGTATATATTGGCCTACATGACGTAGGCCTTTTTTATTGCTAACCACGCTCAAAATATAACAAGGAATGCAGTGAACCAACGAGTCGCGAATCAATTACAACAAGGTTTTCAGTTACTACAAATTGAACGCTTACCAGATGCTCAGCTGATCTTTGAAAGTATCTTAAAACTAGAGCCTTTAAATTTGCACGCGTTGAATCTACTGGGTGTTGTATTTATTCAAATGCAGCAAGCCGAGAAAGCTATCCCGTTATTGGAAAGAGCACTGACTGTCAATGATAAAGATGCGCAAACGTTCAGTAACTTAGGCCTTGCATACAAAGATCAGCATCAGTTCCAAGACGCTGAAAAAGCGTTCAACGCTTCTTTGAGCTTGGATAGTCAACAGCCTCAAACGCTTAACAATTTGGGCAATGTATTAGCCGCGCAAGACCAGCACAAACAAGCCGTTTTAGCGTTTGATGCAGCCCTTAAAATTGACGCCAATTACCCTGAATGCCTATCTAATTTTGCACAGTCATTAAAAGAACTGGGCAACTTAGAAATTGCCTTAAAAGCCATTGACCATGCCAACCATCTGGTACCAAATAATAGTTATTTCCTAAATGTTAAAGGTGAAATTCAATTAGCAAAAATTGATTATTATAATGCGCGGCAAACTTTTAACAAAGCGATAGCAATAGATAATTACATGCCCGCACGCATCAATTTGTCTACGGCGTTAAAACAGCTTGGAGACTATGTTAATGCAAAAGACGAATTACAATCTGCTATTGAGCATGAGCCTAACAATAGCGAAGCGCATAATCACCTTGGAGTACTCCAAGAACAACTGGGTGAATTTAATTTAGCGGCCAATAGTTTTCGATTAGCGCTAACACATACCCCTAATCATGCTAGTTCATTTTATCAGTTAGCCAAGCTTAAAAATCAAATATTAAGAATTGAAGAAGTCGACAAAATTACTGAACTACTGTCTGAAAGCTCGACACCAAGCGTATTCAAGGTGTCTTTATTTTTTGCATTAGGAGTTTATTATGACAAGACCAAAGAATATGCCTTAGCGATCAAAAACTATGCATATGCGCAGCAAATAAAAGCACAAAAATTTCCATACAACGCGAAACTCACTGAGCAATATCGAGCGACAGTGGAAGGTATTACGCTAACTACGTCGGCTGATGTTAGTCTCGCCCAGATTCATTCTATTTTCATTATTGGTATGCCGCGCTCAGGTACCAGTCTGGCAGAGCAAATACTGGCCTCTCATTCGCAAGTTTTCGGAGCCGGTGAACTCGGTTACATAAATGATTTAGTTAAAAAAGCAGAACAAATTACTAACGCATCGTATCCTTATTGCTTAGCTAAACTGAGCCATTCGCAACGCACTGAATTTGGCCGGCAATATAAACAAAGGATGCTCGAAACCTTTGGGAATCACTCTTTTTTCACCGACAAAAATCCGCTTAACTTTAATTTTGTTGGCTTCATTAAAGCTATTTTGCCTGATGCCAAGTTTGTGTATTGTAAGCGTAATCCAACCGACAATTGCCTATCTATTTTCAAGCTGCCGTTTGATGATAGCCAAGGTTACGCACACGATCTGCACGCTCTAGGCCACTATTATCGTGAGCATGAACGGTTAATGGCTTTTTGGACGTCTATGTATAGCAAGGATATAACGACAGTAGTTTATGAAGAAGTTGTTAATGACCAGCCAAGAATAACCGCACAGTTACTGGAATTTTTAGGTCTTAATTATGAAAAATCGACAGAGCGTTTCTATCAAACGCAACGGTTAGTGATGACGCCAAGTGCTGAGCAAGTTAGGCAACCTATTTACAGAACGAGTGTTGATAGCTGGCAAAAATATGGGGACGTGCTGCAACCGTTACTGCATTCTCTCGAACAACACCGTGTTAATAAATATCGTGAGTGAGATGTTCCAGATTGTTAGAGAAACTAACATCAGGTCTTCGTGGTCTTGTGAATACGTTGATTTTTATCAGTGCGCTAACATTCTGTTAGCAGCCCCTCAACAACAGAAATAGTGGTTAGCATAGATATAAGTGAGTTTGAGTTCTACTGCGGGCTCAGTTACTTAGACGCTATAATCGTTAAATTAGCCAGTCAAATAAGAATAAAAATATGAGACAAGCCACGAAATATGCCAACAAATAGTAGGAAGCTCTGTCTATCCTTCCTGGTATCAAATACCAGCCATCCTGCATTTCTGGATAGTCCATTTTGCGGAAAAACTCGGCTTGCCCTTTTACCGTGTAGAGATGGTTGTGCGCTTTGAATCCTTCAATTGATACGCTCGCTATCCAGGCCACTGTTATACTTACAGCGCCCCCAATTAGACAATACCAAGGCCAAGCAATGTCATAGTACTGGTCAGCAACGAACAGTGACAAAAAGCCCATTGCGATGCCTACAAGGAGCCCTTTCTCATTCGTATGTTTGGAGTAAAATCCTAAGAAAAAGGCGCTTAATTTAGCACCCACAAAAAAAGATCCAATCTTACTAAGAATTTCAAGTACAGAACCCGCAGAGCCAACGAACAATATCGCGGGGATAATAATGAAAACAGCCCAGATTAATGTAAATATCCGTGACGCTTTAAGATAGTGGGTGCCGGTTTCATTTTTTTTAAAAAATTTCTTATAAAAATCGATTGTAGTTACCGTTGCCATCGAATTTAGGCTTGAGTCGAGGCTTGACATTGCGGCAGCAATCACCGCAGCAGTAATCAAGCCCATTAAACCTGGTATTTGTGCCACAATTGCAAATTCAAGAATGATTTTATTGCTATCTTCGAACACCTTACCCTGGTAATAGTTATGTAATAAAACGCCCAGGAGAAATAAAAAGAAGAATATTACGAATGCGGCATAACCCATAAAAATATAAGATTTTTTTGCATCCGCCATTGTTTTTGCTGCCAATGTTCGCTGCACCATCATTTGATTTACACCATATACAACCACATGATAAATCGACATTGCGACAATACCGGTCCAAATTGTAGACACGACAGAGGGATCCGTTGAAGTGTTGAAAGCATAAGTCATGCCCGAGGCCTTAAGTTCACTTAATGCTCCAATAAGACCGCCGGGCAACACATTTATCAATGCAAAGAATATTATACATAATCCAAGCAATAGAATTACTGACTGCGCTACATCAGTCCAAATTACTGCAGACATTCCTCCCATCCACGTATAAGCCGTGGCGATAACAGCGACTAATAAAATGGCTAATGTAACATCAAGACCAGTAACAAAGCTGATAACCAATGCGGTGGTGTAAAGCATGATCCCTGAATATGCGATGTTGCCAAACAAAAATATGCTGGAGATTAGTGTTCTTGTTGTGAGTCCAAACCTTTTCTCAAGATAGTCGAATATGGACGCGACCCCAAGATTGTAGAAAAAAGGTAAAAATAAAGTAACGACAATAACGACGGCAATTGGATAATTCACGTGAATCAGTAGTACCGACATACCAGTTTCGTATGACCATGCAGGGGCGCCTAATAATGATAAAGCGCCAATGTACGTGGCGGCAACAGACATACCAATAGCCCACCATGGAGTTGATTTATCGCCGACGTAATAGTCTTGATCTGACTTCACACGTTGACTCAAAACAACTCCAAGGAAAAGAGTACCAATAATATATACAGCAACTATAAGCCAATTTAGAATGCCGAAACTCGTCATCTCGTTTTCCTTATATTTTACTTAACTCTGACGGATCTCTTTTACACGCTTGAGTATGTCTACACCTTGCATAGAGAGAAAATGAAGGATGTCGATGTATACCCAATTTTCCGCTAATTTATCGCCATCGCGACGGTAAATATCCACTACTCGCATGTCAGCAGGTATATCTGATGCCGGCATGCCTAAAAACCCGCCAGTCGACTTCATACTTAAATTTGGCCAGCCAAACCAACAGGCAAAATCACCTTCCGCGAATCGACAAACATGGCCGTTAAACTTAATATCCCCCAAGTGTCTTTCAAATGGTCCTTGGTGCTGATGCTGGTAGCGTTCGAGCGTGTATGTTGAACCTATCCCAGAAGGACCAAACCAATACATATTATCGTGCCAAGTTTGACGTAATTGCTCATCAGGACTGCCCATACCAGAGCCAGTTAGATCCTCACACATTTGCGTGACCAAGGCTAAAGTCTTAGCTGACATAGTCGGATTTTGCGCATTATGTAGCAATCCATCGTGGGTTGCTGGACCAGGGCGAATAATATCACTCGCCGTTTGCTCGGGTAAAACATTCACACCCGCTTGTTGCATGACGCTGATAATATCGCAGAAAAAGGCGACCTCTGATATTTTACCATTTTCAACTTTGGTAAACTCAACATAAGGAATAAATGTTAATTTGTGCGTGGCTGGGATCCCTAACCAATTGTTGTCAAATAAACCTGAAAAGTGACCACTGCTGCAAACCCATTCGCCATTTTCAATAGCGTTGGTGCCGGCCATAAAAATGTCTTCTCGACGATGAAGGGTAGTAAATGCTTTTTTTAATGGTGCCCAAAAAACGGCAGCCACATTGTCTGCTCCGTACTGCTCGTAAAAAGGATGCATCCCGCGCCACAAAAATTCTGGCACCATGTTGTCAGTAAGCACAGAAATAGCATCATCTGCACTAGCACCATCTAGCGCCGCTTGATAGCTACGCACTGTCTTTTTTATATCTTGATAATCTGCCATTTTAATATTCCTTCAGTCAGCCATAGTTTGCATGAGTACGTCCAATTCATTAAACATCATCCACTCTTTGACGATCTTACCTTTAACGATAAAGTGCTGGGTTATCCCCCAAAACTGTATTTGTTTGTTTGATGCTGCACCAAAAACGCCATCCCCAGAATGAACAGCGTCGAGGCTCCAACGCACAGACGTAAGGTAGCCCTCCACTTCATTACCTGTCCAATAAACCTCATCCACTTGTGCATCGCTGTCGGTTAGCGCTATATGCAGTTCTTTTAATAACCGTAGATAGTTGTCTAGGCCTGTAAATTGTCTATTATTAGGGCCAATAAATTCGATATCTGCTCGATAAAACCGACTAAGATCAGCACCTGTTTGCTTGCCTAACGTACTGCTAAATGCTTCACGACAGAAAGCATCAGGGTCAAATCCAACAATTGGTTGGGCGAGCGAAATTGCTTGTCTAGGACTACCTGCCTCGCGCAATTTTTGCCAAATATGTTGATCCCTAGGCCAGCCAGGGGTACTTTTGACCA
>Ga0307933_1000948_pt1 | contig 25039 bp, 18 predicted proteins | sample OrgLakmetageno88_FD_201811 | JGI IMG/M metagenome (GOLD analysis project Ga0307933, IMG submission 201811) | Saline water microbial communities from Organic Lake, Antarctica - #88 | ecosystem: Environmental > Aquatic > Non-marine Saline and Alkaline > Saline | place: Antarctica: Organic Lake... | reverse complement strand
TACTCGCTGGATTGGTGGCTTATTGCTTAAAGGAAAACAAGCCAAGCCTTAATTTGACTGACGTAGAGCTCAACGCTATGGTTACTGCTTAAGCAGATCTCAGGTTAATAAGTTCAATCGAGTTATTCGAACGATTAAGCTAACTAACTGCTGAGGGGGGTTGGGGAGTTCAATTATCTTGAGTGTCCGAAACAATGAGACCATGTCAAATGTGCACTAAGTAAAAATACTTTGTACTTTTTACCTGAATTCTGGGAATATAAAATAGTTACATAAGTGCACAATGCCCGCGATAGGCGACATATAAGATACTTTTTAAAATGGAAATAATATGCCGAAACGAGTTTTAATAATAGCCTCCTTAGGCCTCCTTCTTGTGTTTATAGGCTATCAGCTGATTGAGGCTAAGATATTTGATTCAGCCCAAGTTCAAGCTCCACAAAGCTGTTCAGAGCCATTAGGAATGGCTTTTATTGAAGGGGGGATTTTCACTATGGGCGCAGGTGGGGTATATCCGGATGAGATGCCTGCTATTCAAAGGGAAGTAAAGGCGTTTTATATGGATCGCCATGAAGTGACTAATTTGCAGTTTGCTGAATTTGTTGATGCTACTGGCTACGTTACAATGGCCCAGAGATATCCTAATGCGGCAGACTACCCTGGCATTGATCCTGAATTATTAATACCAGGCTCTGCCGTGTTCGTTAAGCTATCGCAAGCGGTCGAAGCAGCTACCTTTACCAACTGGTGGCATTTTACTGAAGGGGCCAGTTGGAAAAATCCTTTAGGAGCTGGGAGTAATATTGAAGGTAGAGAGCACTATCCAGTCATACATATCGCCTATGAGGATGCGCTAGCATATTCTAAGTGGAAAGGACATCGACTACCAACAGAGGCTGAGTATGAGTATGCAAGTCGGGGCGGTATAGATGGCGCTAAATATGCAACCGGACCCACGTTGAAGGACAATGGCAAATACATTGCGAACACATGGCAAGGTCTGTTCCCTTTTAATGATACAGCGGAAGATGGCTATATCGGTTTAGCGCCAGTAGGCTGTTATCCTCAAAATAACTTTGGCATTCATGACTTAATTGGAAATGTATGGGAGTGGACGCAAAGTGTCTATTATCCTCGTCATTTTGACCCAAATCAGCTTCCTCCAAACCTTCCTGCAAAAGGCTATGATGCAAAGCAGCCTGGCATTGCGGTGGGCGTCATAAAGGGAGGTTCATATTTATGTGCAAACGATTTTTGTATGCGTTATAGGCCGGCCGCGAGACATGCACAAGATACAGGGCTGGGTACCAGTCATATCGGTTTTAGAACGGTGAAAGATGTTTGATTTTGGAGTACAACAATATAATTAATGTTACTACTTTTTAGCAGGACTATTTATTGTATGAAATGACGCATCGGACCTACACAAAATATATTGATTTGTAATTTAATCGATATTAAATATTAAACGTTTTCTAATAAAGTCGAGTGAGCTGATCTAAAAAATAGGAAAATAGTTCTGAGCTTGAGCGTAATTTCAGTTTGGCATATAGCTTGGCGCGGTGCACTCGTTCTGTGCCGGGGGAAATATTTAAATTGTCCGCGGCTGACTGCGACGAATGTCCAGTAATCACTAATTTAGCAATTTGTCTTTCTCTACGGGTTAAGACCTCTGCTTCAAAGTTATCCAGTAAATAGTTTACTCGTTCTGAGACTACCGAAGACAAAGGGAGCACTTCTTGTGCCTGTTGCTGCAATGTGAATGCTGCATGCTTGCGGATTAATGAAGTAACCAACGGGCCCATCGTTGCCAATAGGCTTAATTCAACGGGGCTAAATTTTGGGTTAGGAGAATGTCGACCAAGACAGAACTGAATAAAACCTAAGTCATTATTATTAATGAAAAAATAAACTAAGTCTTCGATACCGCTTGGCTGGTAATACGACGCATACATTTGTGAATTTTTGAAGCCGTCTGGCATCAACTCAGACCAAGAATAAACCCCATCCGCATCATTATTCATGAAGCCTTGATAGGCGGGGCTAGCGACATATGCACCGTCGAGGAAACTTGCGTAAAAAATCTTGTCTTCAGGTTCAAGCAAGTTTGCAAAGAGTAATTCAGGTGGCATATTTTTGTTGTAGAAAATAACAGAACTACTATCTATCGGTAACTGAGATCCAAATAACTCGACCAGCACTGAAAAAAAATTATTTGTGCCTAGAGCATTTATTAGGGTTACCTGATAATTTAAGCTTTTAGTAGCCATGAGCATGTTGTCCTAAATATAAATTACATATCATCTTTATGACTCAACAACCATTTCCGAAATTGCCGAATAGCATAATCATCCTGTCTTTCTTCATCATAAAGTATATGGAATTGTTGACTTGGTTTGAAACTCTCTTCGCAGGCCATAATTAATTCACCTTTTAAAATTGCATCTTTTACTAAATATTCAGGAAGTATTGATACTCCAATATTGTTTTTCACTGCTTGTAATAAATAAATGAAATAGTCGAAGTGTTGCCCCCCGATCATAGAAATTTCTTTTTCAGTCATGCCTGCTTTTAAAAACCACTTATCTGTGGTCGACATAGCACTACTTTGATGAATGAAATCAAAATTCGCCACCTCTCGCATTGTTTTAACTGGTTTTTTGCCTCTTAAATACCTAGGAGTACAAACCGCCAAGAATGTATCTTGCCGTAATGGCTCCGCATAATAATGAGGCCAATAACCGTCTCCCCATAAAATGGCGAAATCACAACGGCGGGTATTGCGGGTAACGGCTTCGAAATCGGTGCCCAAATCAATTTCAATATCAGGGTAATTAATATAAAACTCACGTAATTTAGGCATCAGCCAAGCAATTGCAAAAGTGGGTTCGGTTACTACTTTTAATTTAATAGTTTTGGTATAATCCGCGTTAGAGGATATTTTTTGAGTGACCGCACGAAGACTGCTTAATATCTTGTGTACCTCTTCAGCATATTGTTCACCTATAGGCGTCAACGTTAATTGATTGTCCTGTCGATAAAAAAGCTTTCTGCCAATTAAATTTTCAAGATTTTTAACTTGTCGACTAACTGCGCTTTGTGTCAAGAAAAGAGCCTCACCAGCGTAAGTCATATTCAAATGATGGCAAACCGCATCAAAACACTGTAACGAAATAATACTAGGAAGTTTTCCTTTCACTCAACACCCCTTTGCCATTAACACGAACTTGTTCTACGAGCTCAACTTAATTCGATTAACTTGCTGATTTCAGCATAAACACGACTACTTGATCAATAAATCAAGGCTTAAGCTCAGAACATAAAAACATTCTTTCCTTCAACGGGAAGATTATTTCACAAACCATTACATTTTGGAATACCATCAGTAATTTTGGTCATTTGCGGGATAAAACGCAAATTAATAGTATGCGTTATAGTCAAACAAAATAAACACTTATTATAATAATTATAAGCTTTAATCCTAGGGAGTATTGTGATGTTCAAATTAAGCAAATTAAGAGTTGCAGTGTGTTGCGCCTGTTTCGGTGCTCCGCTATACAGCTTGGCACAAGCGGAGTCTACTGAAGCTGAAAAGCCCCAAATAAATGACATTGAAAAAATATCAGTCACAGCTACTCGTCGCGAAACCACCATTCAGGAGGTACCTTACAGTATTTCAGCATATCGTGGCGCAGCATTAGCAGATGCGGGTATTACAGATTTTTCTAGCCTGGCTAGATCTATACCAGGTTTAACGTTAACGGATGTTGGGCGCGGCAAAAATGGTATATCCTCAGGGATTATTATGCGTGGCCTTAATCTTACTGGCGGTGCTCAAGAAGATTTTGCCATGACAACGGATCCTGTCGTTTCAGTTTATTTAGGTGAAACTCCGCTTTTTGCTAATCTTGAATTACGCGATATGAATCGAGTTGAAGTATTAAAAGGACCACAATCAACTTTGTACGGTTCAGGTTCTTTGGGTGGAACATTGCGTTACATCCCTAATAAACCAGAATTTGATAAAGTTTCAGGTAAAGCTCAAGCAAAAATGTCCTCCACTGATGGAGCTGGAAGTCCAAACCATGACCTTGAATTCACCCTAAATGTTCCTATTAGCGATACCTTCGCGGTTCGTGGTGTGGTTACACAGCTTAAAAATTCAGGCTATATCGATAGCGATTATATTGCGGGGTTGGATGCAAATCTGCAACCAACCGGTGAATATTTAAGTGTTGAAGATATTAATGATGAAGACGTATCTATGGCCCGTTTATCTGCTCGTTGGTTACCTACTGACAAAACCGAAGTGTTGCTTACCTACAATATGCAGAAGGACGATGTAAAAGGCTCCTCAGCTACTTCAGAAGGCTTAGAAGGCTATCAGTCTGCCGCTAAAATCATTGAAAAATTTGAACGCGAAACAAATATTACTTCACTAGTAATAGAACATGACTTAGGTTTTGCTGACTTAACGTCTGCTACTTCGATTACCAGCAACGAAGCAAAAAGTATGTACGACCAAAGCTATAACTATGGTCATTCAACTTGGTGGGGACCTTATTATGTCTCTTACTACGGCTACACCGGTGGTATATCTCCGGCCTCTGAAGTCATTGTCGGTAAGAAAAATTATAAAACTGACACAATCACCCAAGAATTTCGTTTAACCGGGTCAACTAATAATGATATTGATTGGTTGTTAGGCGTGTATTACAACTCGGTGGATTTTTCCGCTGACGCTTACGATTATGTATATGGTTTAGATGCCGCTTTTAATATCACCAACCCTGTGGGCACAGATGTTGGTTACGCCAACATCCAAGAAACTGAGTTTGAAGACTACGCAATATTTGGTGAACTAACTTATTATCCAACAGATCAACTCAGCATCACTGTCGGCCTGCGTTATTTTGAACAAGATTTTTATGCCAAACAAGAAGTACTGTTACCTGCATGTGAAACATTTTGGAATACCACACTGGGTTTCTTTGCTTGTGGTGATACAACGTCATCCGGTATCGATCCTCGAGGGTATGCCGCTGGTGAAGATGAAAAAGAATTCAGTGATTTACTGTATCGTTTCAATGCCGCTTACGATATCGATCTTGATACCAAGGTTTATTTAAATATTTCTCAAGGTACTCGTCATGGCGGTGCTAATGGCTTGCCAACCACAGGTATTTTTGGCGAAAGTGACGATTACCTATTTTTTGAACCCGACAAAACCACCAACTATGAGCTTGGGATCAAAGGTAACCTACTGGATAGTTCGCTTTATTACAGCGCAACTGCCTATTACATTGACTGGGAAAACCCAATTCTGTTAGTGCAATCACCGGCGGGCGGTTTTCCAGCGATGATCAATGCGCAAAGCGCGGAATCTAAAGGAATTGAGCTTGAACTAAACACAAGATTGACGGATGACCTAAAACTTAACGTTGGCTACACCTATACCAATGCAGAGCTGACAGAGGATTTTATTATACCTGATGGTGCCTTTGGCGCTGCAGAAGGGGAAGCATTACCTGGCGTCCCGGAGTCTACCTTTATTAGCTCACTGCATTATCGAAAAGAGTTTGCAGAGGTTGTGATGAGCGCTCAACTGGGTGTTTCATACAAAGCGGAATTTACCACCGGTTTTCTTGAACCCTCAATTTTTTATGAGGTAGGATATGACGAGATCCCCGCGTCAACGTTATGGAACGCCAGCGTTAAATTTGACCTCGATAGCTGGACCTTTACTGTGTTCGCAGAGAATTTATTTAATGCAGATGATGCGACGGCTTCTGACGGTGATGGCAAATATATTATCGATGCTGCTGCAGGTGAAGTGAAGGCTGGGGAACAGTATAGTACAACACAGCTAGGTGACCAATTGTACCGCGTTCGTCCGCGCACTATCGGTGCCTCTATTAGTTATAAGTTTTAAGGTAATAATCGTTTTTAACAAAGTTTACGCATAGATGAGAATGGATATTTTGAATCAGTACAACTCAGATTATCATCAAATGGTGCAGACAAGCCTAGCCGCAAATAATATTGATAAAGCGGCTAGTATTTGTACTGATGGATTGACAAAATATCCAAACGATGCGCAGCTATGGTCAGACCTATCTGAAATAAGCGTCCGCACCGGGCAAAACAAAATGGCCATCAATGCAATATTGAAGGCCATTGACTGTGAGCCAAACAATGTTTGGCATGTTTTTCAGTTAGCTGGCTGTTATTTGCACTTACAGGTCTTTGGGCCTGCGACCAGAGCACTTGATAGCGCGAGCAATTTATTAACCGTGCATAGCAATGCCCAACAATGGAATAAATATGGCGAGTTGCGGTATATGGCTAATCAACTTGATCTTGCTGTGTTGGCGCACTCAAACGCGTTAAAAATTGAGCCTGACAGTTTAAGTAGTCGCAACCAATTAGCCGCTTTGTTGCGTTTTAAAGGGGACATTGCCGGTGCCGAAAAGCTTCATCGCGAAGTCATTGAACTAGAACCCAATAATTACCAAGCATGTTATAGCCTGTCCCAATTACGTAGATTTAAGACGTCGGAAGCGCCAATAAAATTGCTCGAAAGATGTCAGCAACAACTAGAGCCTGGGGACAACGGTCACATCATGCTGCACTATGCGATTGGCAAAATACATGAAGACATCGGCAACTATAACCAAGCTTTCGATCAGTATAGTCGAGGCGCCGCAATAAAACGTCAACAACGGCCTTACAATATTTCCCAAGACTTAGGATTAATGAAAACAGTGGTTGAGTTTTCTGATGCTCAGCCAGCCTTACATACATCCTCTCCTGAAACTCATGAGCAAACACCTATCTTTATTGTAGGTCTTCCAAGAACCGGAACCACCCTAGTGGAACGCATCCTTGCAAGTCATTCTAAGGTAGTCAGCGGCGGCGAGCTTAACGCTTTTCCAATGGCATTACTCGAAGCTGGGGGTAAACCCATTGCTGCCGGGTTAGAAGGACTTGACCAAAATTTAGTAAAAAACTTAACGCCTGAAACATTGAAAGATCTGGCATCACGTTATTTGCAATTAGCTAATAATTATGTCGATGAAGCGCCCATTTTTGTGGATAAACTACCCTACAACTTTTTGTATTGCGGCCTAATTCTTCAGGCTTTTCCCCATGCTAAAATTGTGCATGTTAACCGTAACCCCTTCGATGCAGCCTTGAGTAATTTTAAAATGTTATTCGACCGCGGTTACGAATATTCATACTGCCTAAAAGACACTGCTGATTTCATCGCAGCATACAATCAATTAATGCTGCAATGGAAGTCACGTTTTCCAGAGCAAATATACAGCATAGAATATGAGCACTTGGTGTATTCCCAAGAACAGCAAACTCGCAAATTACTGGCGTTTTGCCAATTAGATTGGGACCCAGAGTGTCTTAATTTTCACCAAAATAACAGTGTTAGCCAAACAGCGAGTGCGAGCCAAGTGCGAGAGCCTATTTACAGCCGCTCCGTTGATTTATGGCGTAAATTCGAAACACAACTAACGCCGTTACTGGATATCTTTGCAAAACACGGCATCAAGCCGAACGACAATAAGGATTGATTATGCCAAAACTAGATGTTTTCCAATCTATGTGGGCAATGGAATATAAGAGACCCGATGGTTTTGAATTGAGCCTTGAAGAGAAAATTAAGAAAATTTCAGCGGCGGGATTTAAAGGCGTGAGTTTTGATATTGGTTACCATACTTTAGACGTCATCAGTGAAGCGATGCCCCTAATGCAGGAACATGGCTTAGACTTAGTTTATAATGCGTTCGTAAAAAATTCTGCGCACTATGCAGAAATTATCGAATTTGCCTCTAGCCAGCCAATCAAACCACGTTTCATTGCCATCATAGGTCAAGTTGAAGCTTGGAATGTTGACAAAATAACTGCCATAACCAAGGAGTGGATGGCAATAAGTGCGAAAGCAGACATCACTTCTCTCGTAGAGATCCACCGTAATTGCATGACCAACGACTTGTTATTTACCCTGCAGCTAATGGAGCAAGTACCTGAACTATTGATGGTCGCAGACTTATCGCATACCTTAGTCAACCAAGAGTATTATTTACCTTTGCATGATCTCGCTAATCAACGTATCTCTGAGTTTCTGACCCGTGCAGAGGCCTTCCATGGCCGTGTTGGCTCAAGAGAGCAAGTGCAAATCCCATTTTTGTTCCCACAAAACAAACCTTGGTTTGAATTATTTCAACAGTGGTGGTCAGAAGGTTTTGACAATTGGATTAGTCGACATGGTAAAGAAAGCCAAGATGCATGTGTTTTCGTGTGTGAACTGGGTCCTCCTGTTTACGCTATTACCGCGGCCGACGGAGAAGAATTAAGTGATCGTTGGCAAGAAGCACTGGTGATGAAAGAAACTGCAGAGCAGCTCTGGCAGCGAGCGATTAAGTAAACGTAGGCTTCTTTATTAACAATAAATTGTTATAAGACTTATTTATGCAAACGAAAATTTATATTATTACGAAATACAAAGGTAAACAATTTTTATGTTACAACAAACATGTGGTGAAGCACTGACTCGATTATTACAGGCATATGCTGTCGATACAGTTTTTGGCATTCCAGGGGTGCATACCATAGAGTTATATCGAGGACTAAAAGGTGCAACACTTAAACATATTACGCCCCGTCATGAGCAGGGTGCCGGGTTTATGGCTGATGGTTACGCACGCGTAACGGGAAAACCCGGAGTGTGTTTTATTATCACAGGACCGGGCATGACAAATATTATTACCGCCATGGGCCAAGCAATGCAGGACTCGATCCCGATGCTGGTTATTTCATCGGTTAATCGTACTCAACAATTGGCAATGGGCGAAGGTCGATTACATGAACTTCCTAATCAATTAGCCATTACTTCGCAAGTTTCTAAATTCAGTCATACTTTGCTAAGCGTGGACAATCTACCAAAAGTTTTAGCACAAGCATTTACAATATTTAGCAGTCAACGCCCGGGTCCAGTGCATATAGAAATCCCGATTGACATATTGGCGCAAGATGCCAGTCACTTAGATATGCAACCATGGCCAATGCCTAAAGCACCTGCGCCAGAAGCTAGCAGTATCCAACAAGCGGTTACATTATTAAGCCAAGCCAAACGACCTATAATGATTTTAGGTGGCGGTGCTAAAAATGTCGATTCAGTGGCTCAAACCCTAGCTGAAAAACTAAATATGCCAGTAGTAAACACGTGTAATGGTAAAGGTATAATGCCCCCCGACCATCCATTAGCGATAGGCTCAACACCATCACATCCAGCAATCCGCGAAGAAATCGAAAGCCAGGCTGATGTCGTATTAGCGGTGGGCACTGAACTTGCTGAAACAGACTATGATTTTTTCTTCTTGGGTGATTTGAACATACAAGGCAAACTCATTCGCATCGACATTGATAGCGCACAGTTGATGCGTAATCATAAACCAACGCTACCAATTATGTCGGAAGCTCAGCAAGCATTAGACGCAATAAACAAACAATTGCCAATAACCAGTCATCGCAATACTGATGCAATTTACGCACGCTGCAGCAAATTACGCGCCGACACCCAAGACATGAGAAAGTCTGCTTATAGCGACTTTTTCAAAACCATTACCGACACCTTAGGTGATTGTATAATTGTAGGGGATTCAACGCAGCCTACTTACTATGCCCAAGCTTATTATGAAACTAGTCATACAGCCCGTTATTTTCATTCAACAACTGGTTATGGAACATTAGGTTACGCATTTCCGGCAGCAATTGGAGCCGCTATTGGCGCGCCTAACTTACCGGTTATCGGCATAACGGGGGACGGTGGTGGTCAATTCAGTTTAAATGAAATTATTAGCGCAGTAGATGCCAATATCCCGGTTATTTATATCGTCTGGAATAACCAAGGCCATGCCGAAATTAGACGCTTTATGGATGATGCAAAGGTCGAGAAAACTGGAGTCGATATTATTCCTCCGAATTATGTTGCCTTAGCCCTAGCAATGGGTTGTCAAGCCACTCACGCAAATAGCTTAGCTGAATTGAAGGCGGCACTGAATAAAGCAAAATCGCGCGCCGCTCCCTTTTTAATTGAATTAGATGATTCAGCACTTGATTGCGGGTATGCCTTTTAAAGGACTATGATATGAATGTTTTTCTTACTCGTCCCTTGTTTAACCCATCACTGCTAGAAGCTCGGCTTAGTGAAGCTGGCATCACATTAATCGCTGCAGATTCAGATGATATTTGTACCCGGGCTGAATTGCTTGCGAAAATGCAAAATGTTGCGGCGATATTAACACATACAGAAGACGATATTGACGCAGACTTAATCGCAAAAATGCCTTCAACGATTAAATTGATTGCCAACTATGGCATTGGTTTTTCTAATATTGACGTTGCCGCAGCAGCAGAAAAAGGGATCCAAGTAACAAACACCCCTGTCGAGGAAGCTTTTCACGCTACGGCTGAAGCAACCGTCGCTTTACTTGTCTCTATTGCTCGTCAAATTCCGGCACTAAGTTCAGAACGTAAAGCATTGAACACCGATCCTGAACCCTCTTTCCTGCGCCCGACAGCCGTTTCTATCCGAAATAAAGTCACCGGTATAATTGGTTTAGGTCGAATCGGTTCTCGAGTCGCGCAAATGATGCATCATGGCTTTAGCAACACTATTATCTATTACGACCTATCTCTAAATGAAACAATGGGACAAGCAGTTAACGCGAACAAAGTAGAGCTCGCAGAATTAATGAGTAATGCCGACTTCGTCTGCGTTAACATGCCATTATCAGAACAGACTTATGATTTGGTAAGTCCAAAAATGTTGGCTCTAATGAAACCCGACGCAGTATTAATTAACACTGCCCGCGCAGGTATAGTCAATGAGGAAGCCTTGATCTCCCGTTTAAACGCAGGTCAGCTGCATGGGGCTGGGCTCGATGTGTATACAGATAAAGTCAATAACATTACCGCTAAAAATGTAGCTTTAACCTCGCATTTTGCGAATTTCGAAAGAGAAGCCTATACCGCAATGACCAATCTCGTTGCAGACAATATTATTGGTTGTTTGAAGAATAACCAACCAGTAACTCCTGTGAATTCGCCACAAGGTATTTCATCATGATAGAAAACCAGTACCCAACAGAAAAAGAACAATCTATAAGCCTAGTAACATGGGTAAAATTATTCGGCTGTTCGCTATTTGGCGTCGCCTTTTTCCTTGTGCCTTTTGTATATGAAGGCACTTGGACAATTAGTCTTGGCATGGTATCAAAACTGCTCACTGAGATGATTGATGAGGATATGAAAATATTCACCTGTGGTATATTTTTTATCGGAGCATTAGTCGCCATTATTTATAATTTAACCCCTAAATCATTCGCTCAGAAACTACCTTTGAGCGAAAAATTTATAGCTTCCCATTGGTTATGGACCTTACTCGCCATTATTGGAGGAGTGACGTCAGTAATGACTTTTTTCCAAATAGGTCCAGCATGGGTGATAGCCAAAGAAACCGGCGTCACTGCCTATATTGATGTGGCTGGCGCAATCTTTTTATTAATAGGTCTTGGCTGCTTATTTTTGCCTTTTTTGACCGACTACGGCTTATTAGACTTTATCGGAACCTTGCTACAAAAAGGTTTCCAAAGAATCTTTAACTTACCAGGTCGAGCCACCATAGATACATTAACGTCTTGGGTTGGCTCGTCAAGTATTGCTATAGTGATGACTAACTATCAATACAAACAAGGTTTTTATAGTGCACGGGAGTCTGCAGTTATTGCCACCAACTTCTCCGTTGTATCGATTCCTTTTGTATTACTGACAGCACAAATAGCTGGCTTAGAAGATTACTTTTTACAACTATATGGCAGTATGTTGTTTATCTGCATTCTATGCGCGGTCATTACCCCTAAACTACCGCCATTATCGTCATTTAAAGATGAATACTATGACGGCAAAGGCAAACAACTTAACGAAGATGTTGTCAGCGGTGAAAGTCGCTTAAAATGGGCAAGTCATAGAGCAATAGCCACAGCAACGAACTCTTCATCGCCTGCTAAATCGATTAAGAAAGGCTTTTGGTCAATGATTGATATTTATTTGATGATGATGCCAGCAGCCATGACCATTGAATTTTTGACCTTAGCGGTTTATTACAACACAAGCATATTCCAAACTATCAGTTATCCACTGTCGTTGTTGTTAGAGCTGTTGCATATTCCAGAGGCTGGACTAGCTGCTCCAGGCCTATTTATCGGTCTAATGGATCAGTTTATACCCACTATCATCGCTGGTAATTTAACCTCGCCTATCACTAAATTTGTGCTCGCCGGCCTGTCACTTACACAATTGATATTCTTCGCCGAGACCGCCATTTTGATCATGCGCTCGGCAATCCCAATTACCATTGCGCAGCTAGTAACAATATTTATTATTCGCACTGTTATCGCCTTTCCGATACTGGTAGTTATTGCACATATGCTGTTTTAGAGGTAATCAGCTTAATAACATAACATTCTTCGTATGTTATGCATTGCTAAGCTGTGATTAGATACCCGATAGATAAACGGGTATCAATAATTTGGAGTCAAACATGATCGATATAACGCAAATTACAAGCGAGCATATTACTGCACACGGACTTCCTGCAGCTGCATTTAAAGACAAAGACACTTATCAACTAGAGTGTGAAAAGTTATTTACTAATGGCTGGGCCAGTATTGGTTGTGGTCAACAAATAAGTAAGCCAGGTGATATTCTGCCGATTCAAATTGCTGGTCATTCGTTAATTGCTATGCGCAATAAAAATGGCGAGATTGGCGTTTTTCATAATATATGTCGCCACAAGGGAGCACCATTAGTTGATGAACCTTGCAATAGGCGCAGCCTTGTATGTCCATACCATAAATGGACGTATAAAATTGACGGTAACCTGCTCAGTGCTCCTAGGTACTTCGGTAATGAAAACAAAGTCATGTCTGCAGAGGATAAAGCAGACAAAAGCCTCATTAGTGTTCGTTTTGCCATTTGGTGGGACATTATTTTTGTCAATATTGACGATCAAGCACAACCCTTTGAAGATTTTATCCAACCACTCGATGAGTTATTAGCCTCTTATCCGCAAAATGATATCCGCAAGATTAGCACCACCGACTACTCCGGCGAAGTTAACTGGAAATTAGCAGTAGATAACTTCCTTGATGGTTATCATGTCCCTTTCGTTCATTCTCAAGCATGCTCTGTAGAATCGGTCCTCGAACAAGATGATTTACTACTATCCGACAATATTGTGGGTTTACACCTAGCCAATGGTGCTAGTGCTAAGCAGGCCAAAACGGCTAAGCAACTGCCACACTTTAATGGTTTACCGCAGGAAAAGCGCGGAGCACAGCAATGGTTTGGTATTTTCCCGAATACATTATTCTTTGTTGATCCTTGTTGGGTGCAAACCATAGTGGTTAAACCTATGGGTGAAACTACTACAGCCGAATCATTAAGTATTTATGTAGTGAATGATGAAGCGGCAAGTGACGAATATGCAGCAGAACAAACGATACTACATGAGATACTAAATGAGGTGAATCAGCAAGATATTGAACTGCTTGATAAATTACAAATTACTCGCAGTAATGAGATAGCCAACCAAGGCCATCTTAACGCAGCTTGGGATCAAGTGAATATGACATTTCATCAAATGTGGCTGAAAAAAATGACCGCTCAACCTCCAGCTCAATAGGTATTCCAATGACTCGATTAGAAAAAACCCAATTACTGAAAACCCCTAGCTACATTGATAACCAGTCGTATAACCTAATGCAAGAACAGCAATGTAATACGTTTTTTGCCTGTACTGACTATACCTGATATGGATGCGCATGAAGGTGTAGGTAAGTTTGAAGGTTTACTTAGCTCATTGTTAGATACAGCTGGAGAAATCTGAACGCCATGAGTTGTATTATTATTGGAGCCAGCCATGCTGGAGTGCAAGCAGCGGTTAATTTACGTCTTCAGGGTTATCAAGGTAAAGTCATACTGATAAGTTCTGATACTGTATTGCCCTATCAACGCCCACCTCTATCAAAAGCGTTTTTACAAAATGTGTTACCCGAACAAAAATTATGGCTGCGACCTGAAACCTTTTACCAACAAAAAGACGTTGATTTGATGTTAGGTAAGCGTGTCATCAATATTGATCGAGAACAGCGAACCGTCTCATTAGATGACATGCAGTGCTTATCCTACGATAAATTAATTCTCGCTACGGGGGCTTCTATTCGCCGTTTAACCGTGCCGGGAAGTGACTTATCTGAAGTACATTATTTACGTGATTATCAAGATACTATAGGTATTAGAGATTCTTTAAAAAGTGCCAATAATGTAGTGGTTATTGGTGGTGGTTATATTGGTTTAGAAGCGGCAGCCTCACTGCAAAAATTAGGTAAAAATGTTACCTTGTTGATTAAACATGACCGCCCTCTGAGTCATATAACCAGTAATGTGGTAAGTGATTATTTGACTCAACGACACGCTACACATGGGGTCAATATACAACTAAATGTTGTAGTGACAGAAATTATAGGTGTTGATAAAGTGCTAGCGGTAGAGACCGAAAATGGTCAACGTTACCAAGCTGACATGGTCATAGTAGGTATTGGCGTTGTACCGGAACAACAGCTTGCAGAACAATGCGGACTAGACGTTAATAACGGTATTCGGGTAAATGAGTATATGCAGACCTCAGACCATAATATCTTTGCGATTGGCGACTGCAGTAGCTTTTATCATCCGGTCTATCAAAAACAATTACGTATTGAATCGGTACAAAATGCGACGGATCAAGCAAAAACCGCAACCACAGCTATTTGTGGGCAGTCCGTGCCTTATTCGGCAACCGCTTGGTTTTGGTCTGATCAGTATGATGACAAGTTACAAATTGCTGGTTTATCTGAGGGCTATGACGAAATTGTGATACGTCAAGAAACAGAAAAAAGCTTAGCCGTTTTCTATTTAGCTCAAAACCAGCTGATTGCCGTTGATACCATCAATCAGCCAAAATCATTTATGATCAGTCGTAAATATATACATAACTTGCCTAAAGTTGACAAAACAATACTGGCCGACAAAAACCAAGATCTTAATAGTGCTTTCACTGAAATACCAGGAGTATGACTATGCTTAACGTAACCTTCATTTTACCAGATAAAAATAAAATTACCGTCGCCGCCAATGAAGGTGATAGTTTGATGCAAACCGCAGTCGATAATGCCATAGAACAAATCAGTGGTGATTGTGGTGGTTGCTGTTCATGCGCAACTTGCCATTGTTTTATTGATGACAAATGGAAAGATAAAATGACTCCTGCTGATGATATGGAAACAGAGCTATTGGAAGGCGCTATTGATAATATGCAAGAAAATAGCCGCCTGGCTTGTCAGATATTTTTAAGCGAAGAACATGATGGACTAGTGGTACAAGTGCCAGAAAGTGATTGGTAATAACATGTGGTTTTAACATTGCAGATCCACTAAATATGTCTAGCCTCTGCAATGTTAAGAACCAAAGCAAAAGATTATTCGCCTCCAAGAAAAAGTAGATAAACGAGTATTTTTATTTGATTTGAAGCTTAGACTGACAGGTTAAAAAGTGGCGGTACCCGGCATTCAGATTTTCTTCAATTAAGTTAATTTTGGCTCTAAATTAGAGCCAAAAACTTTACGCAAATTACGAATGCTTACTTAATAAATTGGGTAAGCGCTCTGGTGTGAAAATCTCAATCCAATAGCCATCAGGATCTTTAATAAAGGCAATTCCTTTCATACCACCATCGTTCGGTTTCTTGTGAAATGCGACTCCTAAAGATTCAAATCGTTCGCAGGCAGCATCAATATCAGGTACTGCAAAACCAATGTGGCCAAAGCCTTTCGGTTGCTCGTTGCCACTATGATAAGACACACTGTCGTCGTTCTCATCACCCCAATTGTGGGTAAGTTCCAACATAGCTGGGCGACCAAATGTTTGCACTATGCGTTGATTGTCATCCCTTGACCAATCGCCGCGAGACTCTGGTGGGATACAAGCCAAAAAATATAGTGTGAACTTCATCTCATCAAAGTCTAATCGTTTTGTCAGCGTCATGCCTAATACTTCAGTATAAAACGTGAGCGTGCGTTCGGGATCTTTAATTCTAAGCATGGTTTGATTAAACACAAACTCATGGGTAGCTGGATCGTGATACTCTTCTAAGCCCTGTGCTTGGTCAAAATGACGACTCATATTAGTTTCCTATTTACTGTGTAAAAATCATAAGTGGCTATGTTATCTTGTATTTGGAATGCGTTGGAATATTTTATGACATTAATGAACGTATTACCGCTGCAGAGTCCGCAAATGTAAAAATTGCTGCATGAAGCTGTCAATTCGATTACATGCATCTTCCAGTTGAATATCATCCACAACGTAAGAAATGCGGATAAAGTCAGAGGTACACTTACCAAAAGCAGTGGCGGGTAATACGCCAATTTTTTTCTGTTCGAATAAAGCGTCGGCAAACTGCTGTGCGTTAAGCCCGCTTTGGCTCACATTGACCAATAAAAACATGGATGCCTGTGGTGGTACGCAACTTAACTGTGGATGTTTAGCAAAGCACTTAACTAAGCGGTCTCGACGTCGTTGGTAAGTTAAGCGCATTTTTTCAGACTCTGTCAATGCGTCGGGATCGGTCAATGCAGTATATGCGGCTTGTTGGACAAATCCCGGTAGGCCATACAACATACATAATGACAAATTACTTAAGTGTTTAATCAATTCTATTGGTCCGATGGCCCAACCCACCCGCCAACCGGTCATCGCATGAGACTTAGATAGACTGTTTATGGTGATTGTACGTTCAGCCATGCCATCTAAGCCAGCGATACTGACATGTTCACCTTCGAAAACAGTGTGGCTATATACCTCATCAGATACTACCCAAAGATCATGCTTAATGGCAAGGTCAGCAATAAATTTCAGTTCATCTTTGCGCAACATCATTCCACTTGGATTACTAGGGGTCGCAAAATAAATAGCTTTGGAATGCGTCGTGATGGCTGCGCTCAAACCAGGTTTGTCTAAACAAAAATGATTTTGCGTATCCATAGCAACCGGCACTAATGCAGCGCCAGTTAACTCAATACACGCTTCGTATGTAATATAATTGGGCTGTAATACAATGGCTTCATCTCCCGGCTCTAAAATACATAAAGAGCTAGCAAACAACGCGTTTTGCGCTCCTGCCAACATGATGACATTGTCTTTTGTGACTGTTTGACCAGAACTCGCTTGATGATTAGCGGCAATTTTTTCACGTAAACAGCCACGTCCCTCAATTTCAACGTAATGTGTATCGCCGCTGCGTAAACTAGTTATTGCACTGTCGACCACAGAGACAGGCGTGTCGAAATCGGGATCGCCAATGCTTAAAATAATAACGCTTGGATCGCGTTCTTTAAGGGCTGTTGCTTTAAAATGGATGTCCCAAGCATCCACAGTTTCGCCTTGAATAGCTTGAGTGAGTGGCGCATAACGCATAATGTGTATTCCTGTTTATCGGAAGTAATAGTGATTTTGTTAAGGCGAAGCGACAACAATAAATATGACCTAAAAGCGGCCAGTACAAGCTAATAGAAGCTAATAAAGGCCAATAGATGCTAATCAGCAGCATTAATAAGCATGGCTTTAGTTTCTGTGTATTCTTTTAATCCTTCAAGACCCCACTCTCGACCATTACCCGATTGTTTATATCCACCAAAAGGACTATCAGTATTGAACAAAGCACCCTGTATATAACATTGACCAGCTCGTAATTTGCTGGCAATTTTAATTGCCGCAGTTTGATTTGCTGCAAACACCGCGGATGACAAGCCAAATGGCGTCTCATTTGCTAGTTCAATTGCTTGTTGAATATTTTGGTAAGGAATAATGCATAACACAGGACCAAATATTTCTTCTTGAGCAATAATCATATTATTGCTGACATCGGAAAAAATTGTCGGCATCACATAAGCCCCTTTACGCAATTCTTCCGCTAGTTGTGTGCCACCGCAAAGTAATTTAGCGCCTTCTTCTATGCCTTTTTCGATATACCTTAATACACGTTGTTGCTGTTGCCGAGAACTAAGTGGCCCCATATTTGTGGCGGCTAACATCGGATCGCCTAATTGCCATTCTGCAGCAACGTATTTGGCTATCTCTTCAACTTCAGCTAGTTGTTCAACTGGCACTAACATTCTCGTAAGCGCACAACATGTTTGCCCGGAATTAAGCATCACGTCTTCTACACCATAACGCACAGCGGCGTCCAAATCTGCACCTTGAGCGATGATATAAGGTGATTTTCCACCTAGCTCTTGGCAGACTCTTTTTACTGTTGGTGCTGCTGCTTGCGCTACCTTTACACCCGCTAAGGTCGAGCCGGTAAAAGACACCATATCGACCAGAGGATGGCTGCATAGCGCTTCACCAATGTGACTGCCTACTCCCGTCAATAAATTAAATACACCGTGTGGCAAATTACTTTGATCAATAATTTCAGCTAAAATCAAATCCTGCAAAGGTGTCTGTTCAGCGGGCTTAACCACCATAGTGCAACCTGCAGCTAATGCCGGACCTAACTTACCTACTAATTGCGATAAGGGGTAATTCCAAGGATTGATTAATACACAAACGCCAACAGCCTCCGTAACAACAATATCACTAGCGTTTACCTGCTGTTTATCCATTTCACTAGCTAACGGTGCGAAGCTGCGCAATGCATCAATAGCTCCCTGTACTTGTATTTCAGACGCTAAAGAAAGGGGGCAACCCATCGATGCTACTATTGCTTCTGTGAGTTCATCGATACGTGCCTGCATGCCGTCTGCTATTTCGTTAATAATCGCAGCTCTGAAATCAGCAGCTTGTGCAGACCAAGAGCTAAACGCCTCACTGGCCGCACGAATGGCAATATCTACGTCTTGCAAATCTGCAGATGGCACACTCGCATACACTTCACCATCAGCGGGATTTATCACTTCAAGTTGTGCGTTACCGTGGCTATTTACCCAATGACCATCGATATAAAGCTGTTCAAAATTTTTCATTTAACACCATACTTACCGTTACTGATCAGCTAATTTTAATACCGCGCCTAATAAAACCTGACAACCCGCTGCAATATCTTCGGGTTTGGCATTTTCGGCTTCATTATGGCTAATTCCCTTTTCGCAGGGCACAAAGATCATCGATGTGGGGGCAACTCGAGAGACATAAACAGAATCATGACCCGCACCAGAGAACATTTCTTCATAGGCTATACCGGTTTCTTCAACAGATTCTCGAACGGCATCAATACAGGTTTTATCAAACGTAACTGCAGGTGAATTCCACTCATCCAAAATGTTAAAATCGACATCACAAGCGGCGCAAACTTGCTCAGAAATCTGTCTAAATTTCTGATCCATTTGGTGCAATATATCCTGATTAGGATGCCGTAAGTCAACTGTTAACGTTAATGTTTCAGGCACTGTGTTACGCGACCCCGGTGTGACGTTGATATCACCAAAGGTTGCCCTAGCCTGAGGTGCATACTCATCTGCTAGCGCATACAGTTGACCAATAATTTGCGCTGCCGCTTTCACTGGATCTTTGCGCTGATCCATAGGAGTCGGGCCAGCATGTACCGGTTGACCGTGTATCACTAAATCGTACCAACGCATTCCCTGTACGCCTTTAACTACGCCTATCTGTTTATTAATTAATTCCAGAATAGGCCCTTGTTCTATATGTAATTCGAACGCAGCTTTTATAGGAAACGGTGCGCAGGGAGTTTCCCCCAAATAACCAATGCGTTTGAGTTCCTGTTGAATTGTAGCTCCTTGTTTATCGGTACGCTGCCAACCATAGTCGATAGAAAACTCCCCACTCCAAACACCTGAGCCAATCATGGCCGGAGAAAAACGAGCCCCTTCCTCATTAGTCCATACCACTACTTCAATGGGATGCAAGGTTTGTTGATTAGCATCATTTAAGGTGCGTAATACTTCTAAGCCAGCCAATACACCATATACGCCATCAAATCTGCCGCCTGTCGGTTGCGAGTCTAAATGACTCCCTATAATGACGGGAGGCAAGTTGTTATCAGCCCCTTTTTGGCGCAAAAACAAATTGCCCATCTGATCGACTCTAAGCTCACAGCCTATTTCTTTACACCAGCTTACAAATAAATCTCTACCGGCTTTATCCAAGTCAGTTAAGGCTTGACGATTACAACCGCCTTTTGGCGTTGCGCCAATCTCAGCCATGACCATTAAACTAGACCATAATCTTTCGCTATTGATTTTTAGTGTCATATTAATTCTCCTATGCGTCTTTTCGACTTAAAGGTTGGCACATGCAGTGCATACCGCCACCACCAGAAGTGAACATTGACATATCTGGCTGATATACTTCCAATCCATGGGCTTTTGCTTTGCCCACTAGCTCTGTACTCGCTTGGGGTATTAATACTCTATCATTACCTAAAGCGACAACATTAACCCCAAGCTCTAATACCGACCGATAAGAAATATCAATAATGTCAATACCTCTACTTTTCAGCCAATCGAGTAATTCATCTTCTACGGCTTGAGTACAAACGGCGGCTAACTTCTCTGACAACATGGCAAATTTTACATCTAAATGTAAAAAGTACGGGTCAAATTGATAAGATTTGAACTCCCATCCTTCTTTTTCAACCCAGCTACGGACTTGCTTAAGTCCGGCTTCGCTTGTACGTTCGTCAGTATAACCACACAATATAACCCCTGGCTCTAAAACCATGAAGTCGCCGCCTTCAAAAGCACCTGCGGTAACAGCCTCGTAAACCGGAATGTTGTTTTCCTGATAGAATTTAGATACCGCTACCCACTCACCTCGTCGCCATGGGCTATACATTTGGGTGATCATAGGACCCCAAGGGGTTAATACCGAAGAATCGCGAGCATATATTTGATAAGGCAGGTTTTCATCCGCCTTAAGAAAATGAGTTTTTACCCCGCAATGTTGATAAACGTCTAACATTTCTTGGTATTGCTGTTGCGCTATATGCTTGTCAAATTCCCGTCCCAATCGAATTGAACGCCGCGACATGGCATTACCTTTTTGCCATGAATAATGCTCCATGGGTCCAATCAATACATCTTGCAGCTCACCATATTCAGAGTCCATGCTCCAATAATCTAGGCGAGATGTGGCTCCTTGCTCGTTACGACGGAAAAAAGGGTCTTGCATGCTTAAATTACTCTATCAGAATTTATCAACTTAGTTTATGGTTACCTAATTAATAATCAAGCAAAGGTTATTGACCAAATTGGTCACATAATGAGACCAGGCTGGCTGTTGACTATATTCACTAACCCTAGATGATGATAATGAGTAAAAACTCGTCGGATACAACCAGGGTCTGCAATACAGCCCAAAAGGAGTGATCGCACTGCAACTGTTATTTTTTTACAAAAACACATGGTTTTGAAGGAAGCAATATCAATGAAACAGAAACAAAGCCCTTATTTGGATTTACGGCAAATTCCGCTAAATTCCTTACATGCCTTTGAAGCTGCCGGTCGACATTGTCATATGCGTCAAGCGGCACAGGAAATGTTCGTGTCACATTCAGCACTAAGTCGGCACATAAAACTATTAGAAGCACGATTAGGTACACAACTTTTTGAGCGAAAAAATAACAAGCTACGATTGACTGCGCCGGGCAGCCGATTACTATCGTCCATTCAAATTGCTTTCGCTGAATTGAACAAAGGTTTGCATATGCTTGACCCAACCTTAGTGGCGGGTGAAATAGTCATAGGCACGACAGCCACCATCATGCTCAATTGGTTATTGCCAGTACTGGCAAATGTACAGCGCCAATTTCCGGAGATTTCATTTAAGTTAAAAACGCTGGAACCGCATCAAAAATCCTTGCCGCCTGATCTCGACATCGCCTTATGCTTAGGCTTACCTGAGGATCCAAGCAGAACAATTACTAAACTGTATAATGAATATTATGTGCCCGTGTGTAATCCCTCACTACTAAAAGGACAGGCGATAAAAACAGTTAAAGAACTCCTCGCTTATCCACTATTACACGACGGATTGGCGCAATGGTTTAAGTGGTTTAATCATCACAAATTAGATGGGCAAAATGCATCACAACACACCTATTTTGAATACGCTTACCAAGCCATCGAAGCCGCTCGACTTGGCATGGGTATAGCATTAGCTGACACTGTTGAGGTAGCAGATGATATTAAACAAGGTAAGTTAATGCTCGCGGTTGATTCAGATCACAATGAAGGACAATCGGTTTATTTAGCCACTCATGAGGAAAAACACATGAATTACCGCACCCAGTTGGTATTGCGTAGTGTGTTAGAAAATCTTGCACAAAAAGGCGCAAGATTAGAGAAAAATTTCAACTTGCTTACTTAATGAATAAAGGACGAATAGGTCTGGAATTGTTGCAGTTGAACTAGCTAAATACGACTATTCACTAAATTGTTCACGACTAACAAATACATCCGCATAGTAAAAATATCTTATAAAAAAGGCGCCTTAAGAGGCGCCCTACCGAGTTAAGTTTTGTTGATTTTTTAGAATTTCACTCGCAACTGAATACCAAAGTGACGATCTGCATCACGCGGTATTTGATAACGGAAGTTATCACCACTATAGGTAGTCACAAATTTCTCATCGGTGAGGTTTTTAGCAATAAGCGAAATTCTGTAAGCGTCGTCATCAAACGAAAATGCAACACTCGCATTAACGATGCTGTATTCAGGTAAAAACGCTTCTGGGTTAGTTTGTGCTGTGCTGCCCGGCGCGCCCGCAAAAATATCGTCGGTGTATACGTAAGATGAGTTAAAATAAACATCCATACCATCCATTTCCATTACATATTCACCGGTAACTGAATACTTTAAGTCTGGAGAGAAGGGTAAATCGGCACCTGAGCGCCCATCACAAGTGGTTAATCCAACCGGGCAACTGAATTCGTCAACAACGGCGTCTACGCTAGAAACACCTCCAGTTAGTACAAAGTTCTCTGTGGCTTGCCACATAAAGTCAACTTCAAACCCTTCAGTGGTAACAGAACCCGCATTAGTTAAACGAGTGATAACTACAGCGTCCAAAAGTTCGGAGTTGTTTGCTTGAAATCCATCTATGTCGGTTCTAAATGCTGCTATATTAACAATTAAATTGTTTGTCGCATATTTATATCCGAGTTCGTAAGCGTCCGAAGTTTCGGGGCCAATGGGTAAGGTGTCGTTGTCTGCCATATTGTAGAACACGTTGAACGCAGGACCTTTGTAGCCCTGTGAGAATGTGGCATACACCATGCTGTCGTCATTGATATCATACTGCACACCAAGCTTCGATGACGTATTACTTTTATCAGTACCACCGCTATAGTCAGTCTCGAATCCACGCACACCAACACCTGTTCTCTTATACTGATCATTACTTTTTCTGTTATGTGAAAAGCTAACTTCATCGTCGGTGTAACGAATGCCGAAGAGGAGGCGTAAATTTTCGTTAATATGATACTTAGCGTCTGCAAACACAGCCCAGTTATCAAACTCAGTTTCCATATAAGCCGTGGCACCTACTATGTCGTTTGAATTACAATTAAGCCCCTGCTCCGCGATGAAGTCGTTAATATCTGTCTCACTCGGATTTGCAACACCAAGCGTGTCGCTCAGGTATGCACCAATAGCAGCAGGGAATTGACCGTTATTATTTTGACACGAAGCATCTCGTGTAAAGTTTCTTTCAGAAGTTTGATTCCACCAGAAAAATCCAGCTTGGTAATCAAAATCACCGCCTAAAGGTGAGGCTATTCTGAACTCTTGTGATACTTGATCCCATTCTTGTGGTCCAATATCATGCAGTTGGAAAGGCACACCAAATACTGGGAAAGGCAGGTCGCCTGCTGTTGAAGTAAAGTCACCTTCACGAAACTCTGTATTATTCCAACTTCTATAAGCGGTAATAGAGGTGAACTCATGATCGCCAATAGGTTTATCGATTTGAACCGAAAACGCAGTATGATCGTCAATAGTACGAGTTTCAAAGTCATGATCAATTTGACGTTGATTTAAATCTAAGTCTCCCACACCTGTGCTATTTGGTGATGCTTCAGAGTTATGTCTACCACTGGGTGTTAGTTCAAGATCGGCACAACAGGAATCGTTAGAACTAACGGTTTCAAAAATAAACAAAATGTCCGTGTCACCTGATGCTTCAATATCCAGCATCGCGCGAACACCTTCTTTATCATATCCACTGGTAGTTTCATTGTTGTATACGTTCTTTATATAGCCATCAAACTGTGATTTTAATACCGTTAAACTGCCGTTTACGTTGTCATTGAGTGCACCTGATACTCTGCCTTTAATACGATACTCATTATCTTGCATAAGCGTCGTTTCAAACACGCCCTCAAATTCGTCACTCGGGCGTTTAGAGGTCATGTTAATAACACCGGCAGATGCATTTTTACCAAAGAGTGTGCCTTGTGGGCCGCGCAGTACTTCAATTCTTTCTAGGTCATATAAGTCAACAAAGGCTTGCCCTGAACGACCAAGCACAACGCCATCCACTACCGTGGAAACACTTGGTTCTGCAGCCACACTAAAGGATATAGTCCCAATACCACGAATGGTAATTGCAGAATTTCGGGTGGTGTTACCTTTTCTAAAGCTAACGGACGGGACGAGTGCTTGCAGTCCTTCTATGTTGGTAGAGAACGCGGCGTTGATTTGGTTTTCACGCAAAACAGTAACAGCAAGAGGAACTTCATTTAAATTTTCAACACGTTTTTGTGAAGTAACGGTAATAGTTTCGAATCCTTTGTCAGTGTCTTTCGATTCTTCTTGTGCGTTAACTGTCATGCCCAACGACAAACAGGTTGTCAGCGCTAAGGCTTTTGCAATACTTTGTTGCAAAGAGCTTGGTTTAAATTTCA
>Ga0307933_1000945_pt1 | contig 25148 bp, 26 predicted proteins | sample OrgLakmetageno88_FD_201811 | JGI IMG/M metagenome (GOLD analysis project Ga0307933, IMG submission 201811) | Saline water microbial communities from Organic Lake, Antarctica - #88 | ecosystem: Environmental > Aquatic > Non-marine Saline and Alkaline > Saline | place: Antarctica: Organic Lake... | reverse complement strand
GAGACTTCTCCCAGCTCGGTAACATGTAATAGGTCAAAGTGATTTAATAGGGAATCTGGAAGGAATATAGATAAAGGATTTGTCAACTTTTTTTTACAAAGTTAAGCTTACTCCCCAACTTTTTTACTTGTCCCGAAAAATCCCATCAAATAGTGGTTCAATAAATATGAAATAAATCAATGCAAAAAGCTTGTTTTGAATCTCAAAACAAGCTTTTTTATATCAACTATGTTGTGGTTTACTATTTCGCGAAAGCGAAATTCAGCATCAACTTCTTCTAATAATTCCTCTCCACAAGCTCCATAAATCTATTGGCATAAGTATCTTTTCCTTCCCAGTTGTTGTAATCTGGTTTTACCATCGTGTTTATAAAGTTTTGAGCTTCTTTAAAAGTAGATCTTGTGTTTAATTGAGAGATTACACGATTAAAATCTTGATTGCTGCCATTAAAAAGGTGTTTGATAAAACCTAAACGGTCATTCATTCCAAATTTCAAGCCTTTATAAAGTCGGTCGTTTAGAGAGACCGGCTTTTCATCAGCTTTTGTATCATTTACTTTACGTTCAAAAACCGGCATTGTCTGGAAGTCTGCTGTGATTTCTTCTAGGTCGTTTTTGGTATATCGTTTGGGATCAGGAATGTCAATTTTCTCCTTTTTTTCCTCAGGAATATTAATTTTTGCGCTGGTTTCTGGTACTTCATCAGGCATTTCTTGTACCATTTTACTGATGGTAGCTATTCCAGGAAGCTCTATTTCTTCTCTCGTATCGTCATCTGAAGGCATGAAAAGGTCGCTTAGATCGTGATTTGCAAAAGCTTCTTGGGCCTCTTCCTGTGCACCTCCCATGACTTTTTCTACATCTCCTGTAATGCTGTCCACATCTTCCTGTGCCTCGGTAAATGCACTAGAGAGTCGGCGTTCTATTTCTGCATTTCCAGCAGTAGGCAGTATGTCTGCAAAGTGTTTTTCTGTAAAAGCGAGTACGGTAAGTTTTTCATACAATTCCTTGGCAATGGCCTGTAGCTCAATTACCTCTTCCTTTTTTTCAAGTTGAAGGATACGGTGTGCTAGGCTGGTAAGGTCTGCTGCTATTTTCTTTTTCATAATGGGAATATTGCCGCTGGTTTATTTGTATTTTTGATATCTCAGTGAAGAAAAAGTTCTTCACTTTAAACGCCTGTAAATTACAAAATGTTTCTAGAAAATACTGTTAATCATGAAGAGCAATTTGGCTGGATCGAAGTAATTTGTGGTTCTATGTTTTCTGGTAAAACAGAAGAATTGATCAGACGTTTAAAAAGAGCGCAGTTTGCACAGCAAAAAGTAGAGATTTTTAAACCTGCTATTGACGTGCGTTACGATGAAGAAATGGTAGTTTCTCACGACTCTAATGAGATCCCGAGTACACCAGTTCCCGCTGCGGCAAACATCCCACTTCTTGCAAATGACTGTCAAGTAGTAGGAATAGACGAAGCCCAGTTTTTTGACGATGAAATAGTAGCTGTGTGTAATGCTCTTGCAAATCGCGGTATACGAGTGATTGTCGCCGGATTAGATATGGACTTTAAAGGAAATCCCTTCGGTCCGATGCCTGCACTGATGGCGACAGCAGAGTACGTTACTAAAGTGCACGCTGTCTGCACTAGAACAGGAAATCTAGCCCAGTACTCCTACCGTAAAACTGCTGATGAAAAGGTAGTCATGTTAGGCGAGCAACAGGAATACGAACCCTTGAGTCGCGCAGCTTATTACAAAGCCATGCTTTCTGATAAATTGAAAGATATGGATGTCAAGACAGAAGAAGTGACTGATAAAAACACCTCCTAAATGCAACTAAAAGGTACCAGATTAGAAGTAAACTTAGAAGCGCTAGCCCATAATTACCATTATCTGCGCAGCAAAATAAGTGAAGATACTAAATTCATGTCGGTCGTTAAGGCAAATGCTTATGGTCACGGAATTGTACCTATTGCCCAAAAACTACAAGAATTAGGAACCGATTATTTTGCGACTGCTTATATAGAGGAAGGCGTAGAGTTGAGAGACAACGGAATTATAATACCCATTCTCATCCTCCACCCACAGCAGCACAACCTCGATCTATGCATAGACCGCTGTTTGGAGCCCGTTATTTATAGTGTGGAGATGTTGGATGCTTTTACCGCTTCCGCGAAAGCGAAACAACAACAATCTTACCCCATACATTTAGAATTCAATACCGGTATGAATCGCTTGGGAATCGATCCAAAAGACGTTGACAAAGTGCTCGAAAAAATCCATTCTAGTCCAGAAGTAAAAGTACGTGGTTTACAATCCCACCTTGCAGCGAGTGAAGACCTAGGCGAGGCTGTTTTTACCCAAAAACAAATCGCTTTATTTGAGGATATTACAGCCACTTTACCACAAAAATTGGGTTATGAGGTGCTCAAACATGAATCCAATACCAGCGGGATTCTCAATTATAAAAATGCTCATTTCAATATGGTACGCGCTGGAATAGGATTATACGGTTTTGGAAACGATGCGCAATATGATCTAAATCTACAACCTATTGCCAGCCTTATTTCAAACATTTCACAGATACGAACTATAGAGGCAGGTGAGACGGTAAGTTATAACCGCAAGTTTGTTGCAAAGGACCGTACTACCTATGCCGTTGTTCCACTAGGTCATGGCGATGGAGTTAATCGCATCTATGGGTGTGGAAAGCTAGAAGTTAGAATTAACGGGAAGCCAGCACCCACATTAGGTATTATATGTATGGATATGTTTATGGTAGACATTAGCGCAATGGAGGCAAAAGTGGGGGATGAAGTTGTTATTTTTGATCCGCAAATTCACACTTCGAGACAGATGGCTGAAGATGCAGGCACCATTTCTTATGAACTGCTTACCGATATTCAAAAACGCGTAAGACGGGTATATGTAAACAATTCATCTAAGTAATTTGCTTTTTGTCTAATTTTAGTTCAAGTGGTCAAACAATTTATTCTTAAATTCATGTTAACAAACGGAATTGAAGTAATTTTGTGGAAACAATTGATCTAAAATACAACTACATGTTTAAAGAGTTCAAAGATTTTATAATGACGGGAAATGTTATAGACCTTGCCGTTGCAGTAATACTTGCAGGAGCTGTAAGTGCTGTAGTAAAAGGCTTTGTCAATTTAATTATGATGCCCATCATTGGCCATTTTGCTAATAGGGTAGATTTTAAAGACTTAAAAATCATACTGGCTGATGCTATCCTAGATGCAGATGGTGTAGTGATAAAACCAGAAAATGCTATTTTATATGGGGAGTGGGTGAACACCATCATCTCTTTAGTAATCATTGGTTTTGTACTGTTTTTAATTGTAAAAGCATATAACAAAGCTAGAAAGCCTAAAGCAGCAGCAGCACCGGCTGCACCAGCAGGACCTACCAAAGAAGAACAACTTCTTATGGAAATACGCGATGCCATCAAATTACAGAAATAGTACCTGCCTAAAGCATATCGCTTTTAGTAAACAGTTTTAACCGACCGAATGCAGCCGTCTTATTGAAAAATAAGACGGTTTTTTTATGAGTAGGATCCTGATTTTTTTCTTAAGGGTAGACTTAAGTCTGTCCCTGAGAAAATTTCTATTCATTAAAAAACTTTTTTAGGTGTGAGATCTCAACTATTTGTTTTGGCGTTGTCTAAATTTGATCGGGATGCTTTTTACGGGGATCATGATTTGTTTTTCTGGAATCCATAACTATAGATGACAAATTAGTAACCTTCTAAAATTATAAGAATTTTAGAAGGTTAATAAACTTACACGTAATACTTTTACATTTAAATTTTTACTCATGAAAATAGCTGTTGTAGGCGTTACCGGTATGGTAGGCCAGGTCATGCTGCGCATCCTTGAGGAGCGCAACCTAAATGTTACATCCCTTATCCCTGTTGCCTCTGAAAAATCTGTAGGTACAGAGGTCACCTTTAAGGGCAAACAGTACAAGGTAGTGAGTATAAAACAGGCTATCGAGATGAAACCTGATATTGCACTGTTCTCTGCTGGAGGGTCGGTAAGTCTGGAGTTTGCACCTCAATTTGCAGCAGTGGGAACTACAGTCATTGATAATTCTAGTGCCTTTAGAATGGATGCCGATAAGAAACTCATCGTTCCAGAAATCAATGCAAGTTCGCTTACAAAAGAAGATAAAATCATTGCAAATCCTAACTGCTCTACTATTCAAATGGTAGCTACTTTGGCACCTCTTCATAAAAAATACGGTGTAAAAAGGGTGGTAATTTCTACCTACCAGTCCATTACAGGAACAGGAGTAAAAGCAGTAGAACAATTAGAAAATGAATATGCAGGTAAAAAAGGCCCTATGGCTTATCCTTACCAAATTCATAAAAATGCCATTCCTCACTGCGACGTTTTTGAAGAAAACGGATACACAAAAGAAGAGATGAAACTTATCAAAGAAACTCAAAAAATTCTAGATGATAATACGATTGCTGTTACAGCAACTGCAGTGCGTATTCCGGTAGTAGGAGGTCATTCAGAAAGTGTGAACGTAGAATTTAGAAAGGAGTTTACAGAGTCTGATGTAAGAAGACTCTTATCAGAAACACCTGGAGTAACTGTTCAAGATAACGTAGATGTAAACGTATATCCTATGCCGTTAATGGCTCATGGTAAAGACGACGTTTTTGTAGGCCGTATACGAAGAGATCATTCTCAAGAAAACACCATTAACATGTGGATTGTTTCAGACAACCTTAGAAAAGGAGCCGCTACTAACGCTGTTCAAATCGCAGAATATTTGATAAAGAGCAATCTCGTGTAGAAACATATGCTCAAAATCTAGACCAGTGCTTATTTTTCTCTAACTTTACGTGTTGAACTTAAAGTTATGATGAGAAAAATAGTTATTGGTTTTTTTATTTCTTTTTGCCTGGTAGCGCAAGCACAATTTTGGACAGAAACCACATCTGGATTTCCAGCTAACTTTACAGGCTTGAGCAAGTTTCATGTCGTAGATGCAAACCTAGCATGGGCTATTGGCTATGATGGTTTCAATACAGCAAATAACATCCAGCAATTTTCTAAAACAGACGACTCAGGGTTCACATGGACTGCAGGAGTTTTTGACCTAGGAGATACCACCTTAGGAATCTCAGACCTAAGTGGTGTCGATTCAAATACTGCTTTTGTAGCAGCTTATCCCAGACAAGCTGGACAGCAAGGTGGCATCTGGAAAACTATAGACGCTGGGGTTACTTGGACGCAACAAACAGCGGCTTCTTTTAATAATGCAGCTAGTTTTCCCAACATCGTACATTACTTTGACGCAAATAATGGTCTTGCTATAGGAGATCCTACCAATGGATATTGGGAGATTTACACCTCTAACAATGGAGGTGCCACTTACAGTAGGCTTCCCTCTGCAAGTTTGCCGGCACCATTGAATAATGAAACTGGTTATTTAGCTCAGTTTGCTCATTCTGGAGATAGCATTTGGTTTACAACTAGTGCTGGACGTATTGTTCATTCCGCAAATCGGGGTGTGACCTGGAGTGTTTACCAGTCTCCCTTGAGCGATTTTGGTGGAACCACTATTTTTGGAGACCTTTCTTTTGCCACAGCAAACCGCGGAGTTATTCAGGATAACACAGGGAATATTTTTAAAACTACAGATGCTGGACAGACTTGGAACGGTGTTGTTTTTTCTGGTACGGGAGCGCCTTACGGTGGTGCAATTTCTTATTTGCCCAATACCTTTCATATGGTGAGTACTGGTGGTGAAGCAAACTTTGCAGGGAGTTCGTATTCATTAGATGACGGTACGACATGGATTAATATAGATACAGATCAACATGTAGATGTTGCTTTTTTTAATGATACCGTAGGATACAGTGGTAGTTTTAGTAATACAACTAATAACTTGGGTGTTTTTAGGTATACAGGTAGCGTTTTAAACGAAGCCTCCGTAGCGGTATTAGTTGAAGTTCAAATGTTCCATAACAACCGGACAGAACAATTAGAGATTACGACAGATCAACTGTTTAAAAAGGTAAGGATTTATGATTTACATGGTCGAATGGTACTGATATCTACCAACAAGCTTATACATACAAACCTCATCCGATCTGGGGTTTATATCGCTCAAATATTCACAGATTCTGGTCGCAAAACTTCTAAATTTATAAAACACTAAAATGATACAACTATGAAAAAATGGCTAATGGGAGCAGCGGCTCTAGCGGTATTAATTTCCTGTAAGGAAGAAGAGAAAAAACAAACAAGTATGGCAATGACCTATCCGCAAACAAAAAAAGTGGATACCGTAGATGTGTATCATGGAGTAGAAGTAGCAGATCCTTACCGATGGTTAGAAGACGATCGCAGTGAAGAAACAGAAGCATGGGTAAAAGATCAAAATAAAACGACTCAAGATTTCCTTTCTAAAATCTCTTATAGAGAAGAGATCAAAAAACGACTTACAGAGCTTTGGAACTATGAAAAAGTTAGCGCTCCGTTTATCGAAGGAGCCTATGCGTATTTCTATAAAAATGATGGGTTACAAAATCAATACGTCATTTATAGATATCTAAAAGACAGCGATCCAGAAACCGCTGAGGTATTTTTAGACCCCAATACCTTTAGTGAGAAAGGAACCACTTCTTTAGGAGGAACCAGCTTTACTAAAGACGGTTCTTTATTTGCCTATTCGATTAGTGAAGGTGGTAGTGATTGGAGAAAAGTAATCGTACTGGATGTAAATTCTATGAAGCAAATAGGAGATACCATAGTAGATGTAAAGTTCTCAGGAACCTCATGGAAAGGAAACGATGGTTTCTTCTATTCCAGTTATGATAAGCCTGAAGGAAGTGAGCTCAGTGCCATGACGGATCAACATAAATTGTATTACCATAAAATGGGGACACCACAAAGTGAAGACAAAGTAATCTTTGGCGGCACACCAGACCAAAAATACCGTTATGTAGGCGGTGGCGTTACAGAAGATCAAAAATATCTAGTCATCTCTGGAAGTACTTCTACAAATGGTGGAAAAATGTTGATGAAGGAATTGAATACAGCAAATGCCCCTTTAGTGGCCGTAGTGGATAATTTTGACACCAACACGTACCTGTTGCACAATCAGGGAACTCAGCTGTGGTTAGTAACAGATGATAAGGCACCTAATAAAAGAATAGTAACAACCGACTTTTCAAATCCTGTTCAGGAAACTTGGAAAGATGTCATTCCAGAAACAGAACACGTACTTTCTCCATCTACTGCTGGTGGTTATCTATTTACAGAATACATGGTAGATGCTGTTTCTCAAGTAAAACAATACAATTATGACGGTTCTTTTGTAAGAGAAGTAAAGCTTCCAGGGATAGGAAATGTAGGTGGTTTTGGCGCAAAAGAAAAAGAAAAGACGTTGTATTATAGCTTTACTAATTACACGACTCCAGGAAGTATCTATTTGTATAACATAAAAGAAGGAACTTCAAAACTCTACCGCAAGCCAGACATCAAGTTTGATAGTGAAGACTTTGAAAGCAAGCAAATTTTTTACGCCTCTAAGGATGGCACAAAAATTCCTATGATTATCTCCTATAAAAAAGGAATCGTGTTGGATGGTAAAAATCCAACCATACTTTATGGATATGGAGGTTTTAATATCTCTTTAAACCCTGGTTTTTCTGAAACACAGGCAGCTTGGATGGACTTGGGCGGTGTTTATGCGGTAGCTAACCTGCGTGGAGGAGGAGAATATGGTAAAAAATGGCATGATGCGGGAACTAAGATGCAAAAACAAAACGTATTTGACGATTTTATTGCTGCAGGAGAGTGGTTAAAAGACAACAAGTACACAGATACAAAACATCTAGCTATTCAAGGAGGTTCAAATGGAGGCCTTTTAGTAGGGGCGACCATGACGCAACGTCCTGATCTTGCTGGCGTGGCATTTCCTGCTGTAGGAGTATTGGACATGTTGCGTTATAATAAATTTACATCTGGTGCCGGTTGGGCTTACGATTATGGAACGGCTGAGGACAATCCAGAAATGTTTGAATACCTAAAAGGATATTCTCCATTGCACAATATTAAGGAAGGGGTTCCCTACCCAGCAACTTTAGTGACTACTGGAGATCATGATGACCGTGTGGTTCCTGCACATTCTTTTAAGTTTGCTGCAGAGCTGCAATCCAAGCAAACCGGAAAGGCACCTACATTGATCAGAATAGAAACTGACGCAGGTCATGGGGCTGGAAAATCTACAGAGCAACAGATTCAAGAGCGAACAGATATCTACGCTTTTGGCCTTTATAATATGGGCTATGAGCAGCTTCCAGTTGTAAAGTCTCAAGTAAAGATGTAAAATTATCTGGTATATTATTTTAAGAACCTATGTTGCAAGACATGGGTTTTTTATTGCTATTGTTTTTTTGTAAAATCTATATCAATTCTCGTGCATAGGTAACTACCTTTGTTTTATGTTACAGTTGATTGGTATTAGTTTCGCTTTCCTGGCTCCCGGCAGGCAGGATGCGAAAGCGGAAATTTTAAAAAATATTTCCCTAAAAATTGAACAGGGGACTACTGTTGCTGTTATAGGAGAAAGCGGCTGTGGTAAAAGTACCCTTTTAGATATCGTTTACGGATTGTTACAGGCACAAAAAGGAGTTATCAAGTGGAATGGTGAAGAGTTAGAGGGAGCAGACCACCATCTTGTGCCGGGCCATTCCATGATGAAATACGTACCACAGGAATTTGACCTTATGCCCTTTACGAGCGTCTTTGAAAACGTAGGAGAGCATCTTTCTATTCAAATAGACAACCGAGTAAGGCGTATTGATGAATTGCTCGATGTAGTCGATATGAGCAGCTTTAAAAACCGTAAGGTGAAAACACTTTCTGGCGGTCAAAAACAACGTGTAGCGATCGCAAAAGCACTTGCTCAGGAGCCTCAACTCTTATTACTCGACGAACCATTCTCACACATCGATAACTTCAGGAAAAATGAGTTGCGTAGAAAACTTTTTGATTACCTGACCCGTAATAATATCAGCTGTCTAGTAGCCACACATGATCAAGACGATGTGCTCTCTTTTTGTCATCAAACCATCATCATGAAGGAAGGTCAGATCATGGATTTTAGACCGACATCAGAGGTGTATGGAAACCCATTAAATACTTATACGGCTGCTTTGTTTGATGAGGTAAATTTAATTCCTAAAGATTGGTTGGACAGCAGAGAGGATTTAATTCTGTACCCACACCAATTGAAAGTTGCTAAAACTGGTTTTTCTGTGGAGGTACAACAGTCCTTTTTTCAAGGAGCAGATTATTTGATAAAAGCTCGAAAGGATGATAAAGAGGTGTTTTTTAGATCAAAAGAGGCTATTTCTGCTGGAAAAGAAGAGCTCTTAAACCTCGCTTCCTAAAGCCGCTCTTAGCAAACGAAGATAAATTTTGTCCTTCCATAAATTTTGATCTATAGATAAAAGCAAATTCCAAATTTGTGTGGAATCCACAATGGATCGCGGTCCTTAAATGGAATCGAGAACACATACTGGATGCTGAACGAACCTGCGATATAGCTTTCCGTAAATTAATTACTGAATCCCGCAGCCTTCCCAGCAGGATAAAACGATCAACAGGCCGTATTTATGCGCTTATGATCATTCTGGAACATCGGACGCTAACTTATACATTTTAGTTACGCGTTTGCTTCAAACCTATTTAGGAACTGCCTGTTATACGGCAAAGTATCGCAGCATAGTTAAGGTCTTTAGAATACGTATAGCAACTATTTGTGATGCCAGCGTCTGAATCTGGTACAGGGCTTTTATATTTGGACAAACGTCTGACCATGAAAAAACTTTTGTTTCTGCTCACACTTCTATTGTTAAGCTCCTGCAAGAACCCTTATGAGGACATCATTTTTGTCGAGATAAAAAATCCAGCACTTGAAAAAGCAACACCAAATCAATTGGACATCTTGGCGACTTGTGTGCTGTATAACCCTAATAGCGCAGCACTAAACCTTGAAGAAGTAGATTTGGACGTCTACATTAATGGAAATAAAATAGCTCTTATACATCAGGTGGAAACGGTCGTTATGCCATCCAGCTCTGAATTTGAATTCGCTATAAGAACAGCGTTGAACCCCAGAGAAGTTTATGGCGACAAAGGAAAAGGAGTTTTAGGAGCAGCACTTCAAATACTCGCTAGTCAGAAAGTGGATGTAAAATATGAAGGAAGCATCAAGGTGGGTATAGGTGCCTTTTATTTTAGGATTCCTGTGGCAGATAGTTGGAGTGTTCCGGTAAGGTTTAATTTTTAATTGTTTTCATTTTGCTACATAGCGGTAACCTAGGAATCATTTTCAACAACTATTTCATCAGACTTTTCTTTTTGAGAAATACCTACAGGACAGTTGCGCGGGGATACTTAAGATTAAAAGAAACTTTAGAGCATGTTTTTAGCACTTTCAACCTTTCCGACCAAAGCTCGTTTCACTCGCTTTGCCCATCTTTCCTTCTCTAAGAAAAGGAGCCCTTCTATTAAGTTCTATTTGCGCACTTAATGCAGAATCTACTGATATCTAAATTAGTATGTATCTGATGAGTTTTCTAAAAGAGTCAACAAGACAAAAAGCCTTGATATTTATTCTTGTGAATCTGTCTTTACTAACTTCTCAAAACTCTCAATACTCATTGCATTTTCCACACGGTAATTTCCTATAGCGGTTCTTCTTAGAGAAGATAGATGACCACCATTATTTAATGCAGCACCAAAATCGTGCGCAATAGAACGGATGTAAGTTCCTTTGCTACAAGAAATTTTAAAGTCTACTTCTGGAAGTTCGATTCTAGTAATTTCAAATTCATTTACAGTCACTGTTCTTGCTTCGATCTCTGTAGTTTCTCCAGCACGCGCTAGTTCATACAATCGTTTCCCATCTTTTTTAATCGCTGAGAAAATAGGGGGCTTTTGCTGTATTTCTCCGGTGAACTGCGCGGTTGTTTCTTTGATCGATTTCTCTGTGAGCTGGTCTAATGCAAAGGTTTGATCTATTTCAGTTTCAAGATCGTAACTAGGTGTTGTTCCTCCTAAGGTTATCGTGCCAGTATATTCTTTTTCTTGTGCTTGATAGGTACTGATGTTTTTGGTCTCTTTTCCAGTACAAATAATCAACAAACCACTTGCTAGCGGATCTAGTGTGCCCGCATGCCCTACTTTGATTTTCTTGATCTTGTATTCTTTTCTAATCAACCAGCGTAATTTGTTGACTACTTGAAAAGAAGACCATTCTAATGGTTTATCAATAAGTAATACTTGACCGGTGAGGTATGGATTTTGTAGATCTTGCATAGGTGTAAAGAAAGAGAATTAAAAACTTGTAGAAAAATGAAAAGGGATTATTAACTCATTCCACGTTCCTTGCGTACGGTTTCATATGCGTCTAGAACCTTTTTGAATTTCTCTTCAGCACCTTTTTTATAAGCTTCGTCCATATCCATTAATTTATCTGGGTGGTATTTCTTTGCCATGGTTCGGTAGGCTTTTTTTACCTCGTGGTCAGGAACAGACTTATCGATTTCGAGAATCTTATAGGCGTTATCTTGATCTTTTACAAACATGGCTTTGATGGAGATAAAATCTCGCTCTGTAAGTCGCAGGTAGCCTGCTATTTGATAGATCACACGTATTTCAGCTTCACTTATGTGACCATCTGCTTGAGCAATGCCAAACAGAAAATGAAGGATCTGTAATCTGGATTCATACCTAGTTCTGGCGTTTAGGTAACTGCAAATTCTCGCCGCGTCTACTTCACGCTTTTTAACCACATCATTAAAGACTTTGAATATAGCGTTAGCTCTTTCTTTACCGTAAGAACTAACAAAATACTGCCTTACGTAATCCAGTTCATTTTGGGTAATTTTCCCATCTGCCTTTATAACTAAAGAAGTAAGAGAAAGTAAATTCAATTCAAAATCCTGCGGACTTACCGTAGTACTCCGTCTCTGAAAAGGACTTCCTGATTGGGTTCTACTTTGCTGTGAACTTCCATTACTAAGAAAAGCAGTGTAAATCCATCTAAGAACAAAAAATATAGCGATATAGCCGAAAAATGACATATGTTGTAAGTCTGGTTATTAGGATACCTAATAAATCTTTAAATAGCAATCATTTTAAAATTTACTAGGCAGGCCGAGATCATTCTCGGTTACGGCTTTTTGTTTTCAATGAATGTGCCACAGCGTTTTTATAACTTTTAGGTGACAAAATGGCTACGGGACTTTTTTCTTACGTTTAAAAACAGGAACAGCAGAGCATGCCTCACCGTACATTATAGAACGAGCTACGTTTTGTAATTTATCGGTAATCATAGTATAAGCTGCTACAGGAACAGGTTTGTTAGAGCAGCCTTTTACAATCATTGATATGTCTTGAAATTCACTCACATCAAGAAGGGCTATCGCTTCTCTGTAAATTTCTGTTTCTAATTGTTCTAGAGAACCATAGACTACTTTTTTAGCAATTCCGTGAAGCTGGCTCTGCACGAGCATCCATGCCCATTGTGGTACAATTGCGTCTGTACTGCATCTTATGGCTACGTAATGATCTTTATATGCAGTAAAATCGGTTGTTTTTAAGCTTTCGCGAAAGCGGGATTCTACCAGCACAATTCCTTCTAACAGCCATTGAGAAATATCAATGACGGTACGTGGTCCAGGTGCATAAAAATCTTCTAAATCAAATGTTATTAACTTAGAGTTTGCGAGGCGATTGATGATTTCTTCGGCCATATTTAAAGCATTCCTAGTTCAAGTTTTGCCTCTTCACTCATCAAATCTTTGTTCCATGGTGGGTCAAAAGTGATCTCTACTTCAGCATCATTTACTTCTTTGAGGGTCTTTACTTTTTCTTCTACTTCTACTGGCAACGTTTCGGCCACTGGGCAATTAGGCGAAGTTAACGTCATGAGTATTTTTACGTCAGCATCGCTGCTTACCATAACATCGTAGATCAATCCTAGTTCGTATATATCTACAGGTATTTCTGGATCGTAAATGGTCTTGAGAACTTTTACTACTTTTTCTCCTATTTCTTGTCCGTTGATTTCTTCCATCTTAGTTGACTTGAGTTTGGTATGCTATGGCATACATTTTTAATTGTTTGATCATGGAAACAAGTCCATTTGCTCTGGTAGGGGAAAGGTGTTCTTTGAGCCCTATCTCGTCTATAAAATTGGTATTAGCCGCGATAATATCTGCTGGTTTTTGACCCGACCAAGCTCTTATGAGAATGGCGATGATACCTTTGGTAATAATGGCATCACTGTCTGCGGTAAAGGCAATTTTATCAGATTCTAGCTCTGCATTTACCCATACTTTAGACTGGCAACCTTTTATAATACGATCTTCTGTTTTTAAATTTGCATCAATTAAAGGAAGGCTTTTCCCTAAATCGATCATGTATTCATAACGCTGCATCCAGTCGTCAAACATGGAAAATTCATCAACTATTTCTTCTTGTATTTCTTGAATGCTCGCCATTATTTATCTTCTTTTTTTACTGCAACTATAATTACTTTTCCTTCTTTATCAATAAGGTTGAGGCCTGTGTTGGTGACTTCTACAGAGGCTACTTTTAACAAGTGAATCTTATACTCTTTTTCTATTTCGTCAAGGTCGCTACAGTACATTTTTGTTCCTGCGAGCACTCCCATTTCTATTTTATTTTTTTCAGGGTTTTTAAAGCTTCCAAAATATTGATTACAAGCAGATTTTCCTGAAATTTTATTTTCTTTACCCATTTCTATAGACATGGTGATATCGTACTCTGAATAGTCGTTGCTTCCTACTGTAGTAATTTCATAATCTCCGTCTATACCTTCCAAGTCTTTGCAGTTTGTGATCATCAAAGACATTAAAGTTAATAGTATTGTTGTTAGTTTCATAATACTTAATTTTAACTACCCCAGAGTTAAGATAACATATTTACAGCTCGTTGCAAAGCTTGTACCATAACATCTATTTCTTCTTTAGTATTGTAAAAAGCAAAGCTGGCCCTAATGGTTCCTGGAATTTCAAAACGTTCCATAACAGGTTGTGCACAGTGGTGCCCTGTTCTCACGGCCACACCTAATTTATCTACAATAGTTCCTATGTCATAAGGATGCAGGCTAGCGACATTAAAACTAATGACCGCAGCTTTGTTAGTGACATCACCATAAATTTTAGCGCCAGGTATACTTTTGATTTGCTCTGTTCCATAAACCAGCAGTTCATGTTCATAAGCAGCGATGTTTTCCATACCTACTTCATTCAAGTAATCGATAGCTGCTCCTAATGCAATACCACCGCAAATGTTAGGCGTTCCTGCTTCAAATTTATGAGGTAATCCAGCATAAGTTGTTTTTTCAAAACTAACTTGATCAATCATTTCGCCGCCACCTTGATAGGGTGGTAAAGTATTCAAAGCTTCTTCTTTTCCATAAAGAATTCCTATCCCAGTTGGTCCACACATCTTATGTCCAGATATGGTGTAGAAGTCAGCATCGAGCGCTTGCATATCTAATTTCATATGCCCACAAGATTGTGCCCCATCAATCAGTGTCATAGCACCATATTCATGCGCGGCATCTATGATTTCTTTAACTGGGTTTTCAACTCCTAAAGCGTTAGAAATATGATTGACAACTACAAATGCTGTTTTAGAATTGAGAAGGTTGTGATAAGTATCCATATCTAGCGTTCCATTATCTAAAACTGGAATCACTTTTAAAGTTGCTCCTATTCGTTCACAAAGCATTTGCCAAGGCACTATGTTAGAGTGATGTTCTACTGCGCTAACAATCACTTCATCTCCTTTTTTTACAAAGACATGTGCACCACTTGCTACGGCATTAATAGAATGGGTGTTGCCAGAAGTAAAGATGACTTGTTTGGTAAGAGGAATATTAAAAAAAGCTCTTGCTTTCTCGCGAGCACTTTCAAAATGGTCTGTTGCTTCCTGACTCAAGGCATGCACACCACGGTGTATGTTTGCGTTGTATAGGGTATAATACTCTACGATTTTATCAATCACCTGTAAAGGTTTTTGAGAAGTCGCGGCATTATCAAAATAGATCAATGGCTGTCCGTTTACTTTACGGTTTAAAATAGGGAAATCAGCTCTTATTTTCTTGATGTCTAGCATAGTTGCAAAGGTAAGCTCTAGGCGTGAAGACAATGTTAAATCGGTGCTAGATAATTGATCTCATCACCACCTTTTCTTTTGCCTACAACTAATCATCCATTATACACTCTAACTTCATGATTTTTTTGTTTCCGTAGCTTTTGCTATGCGAACAAAAAATACGTTCATTAAAGTACAAAAGCCATGATTTGCGGTTTAAAGCAAAAAGTAAAGATGAGTTCATTCTATAGGATTCAGTACTGGAATTAGAGTATTTTTGAACCTTTTTTTGATAAAAAATAGTTGACAGTTGCCAAAGGTATACGCGATACCAATATAATTACTGGCTTTTTTCGGTTAGGAAGGCAATTTTTGCTCTAGATTCACAAAATAATTTTCTCTTACCTAAAAAGTCTGGTATTAGGTTAGTGTTTATAAAATGGCTGCTTTCCACTTGTATTTTTTATTTAAGTAATCTTCATATTCCTTTTTTATATCAACATTGTTAGAAATAGAAAATGCAGTAGAAATACTTGAGACAAAAGGAGTTATTTCTAAATCATCTATCTTATTTTTTAGTAGTAATTTATTTTAAATAGTTTTCTATAATACGAGAAATGCTTTTTTGATGTTCTTGCACATATTTTTATTGTCTTCAATGACGCCTTGGTTGAGTTTGAGTTTCTGTTCCATGACTTACTTTATACGTATAAATTAGGATGGTATTTGATCAAGGTAAAGACTCTTGTTTTTAGAAATTTAAAACGCTAGATCTTTAGATCTAGCGTTAATAAGTTATAAAATAAAGGAATTCTAAAATTAAAACTAATCTTTTAAAAGATGTCGTCATACTGATGGGCTCGACAATAGGTCACCTCTGTGATAATTAGATGAGTTTAAGCGTCACTGTGAAGGACTCTTCTGTGATTATGATAGGATAGGTCCCTGTTGTTATGGTAGTAAGATTTTGAGGAAAATTTAAGGCTTTTCTTGTTTCTTCGTCGGGCTCAAGCGTTTCTTCCATTATAAAAGTAAAGTTCTCGAACTCTGTGTTGAGATTGATTTCTTTACCTAATATTTTAAGCTCCTCTTCCTTGGTAAGTTGATCTCTTTCAAAAATTAAAGTCAAGGTGTTGTCTTCATTAATGATGGTTTGAGTGTTGGACTTGCTGTTATCAATACTTGCTTTAACCGCACAAAGACCTCGCCTAGTACAGTTGCTATACGATCCAAAAGTGGAGGTTGCATATATAGAGGTAATAAAGGTTTCTACTTGAGAAAATGCATTTAAGGAAAGAAAGAGAAGCGCTATGGTGGTGATTTTTTTCATGGTTTGTTGATTTTCTGAGTTCAATGAAATTTGAAAACGAATTAAAGATAATAGTATTCTTACTTACTTCTCTCTTTATCAGGGAGGTATTTTTTAAATTTACTATTTTATGGCGACTTGAAAACTTTTTTAATTATCAAAAAGAGATCGTTTTCACTTGCAGAGAGTTATGATCGTATGTATATGTTGGGTAACAAGTACATAAAAACGGAGTCCAAAACAATTCCGGCAGCACCCTAAAACGAATTTAATCAAAGCTTTTATTAATCTTTATTAGGTTGGAATCAATTCTTTTTAAGGTGGCGCTTAACGCTGTAAAGTTGGATGTACTTTTATAAAGGTTTTCTAATTGAAAGGTCATAAGATTTCGCAGCTCCTGGTCGTGTAAGAGTTTATCTAAGTCTGTTTTTGTCCCGCCTGTTTGAATATAATCTTGATTAATAGCAATTTCTGAATAATTAATGTGTTTTCCGATATAGGGTTTTATTAATTTAATTTGATATTCTCTAGATAGTTCATTAGAAATTTTACACTGACTTCTAAAATAATTTAAATTTTCAAATTGACGGTTGAGTACTTCATTATCTATTTTAGACAAGTAACCTTGATTTATAAATTCGTCAATTATAGGAAGGTAGAAAGTAAGAGATTCCCCTTCGGTTAATTCTCCTAGGGCTATTTTAAACTCATTTAAGGAATCTTTTTGATGGGTTGACATGACTTTTAATCCACGTCTTAATTGAGGAATCATGTATTCCTTTGTATATGCTGAGCTGTAGTCAATGACCTGAGTGGTAGAATTAATTTCATCATGCATTTTACTGAAATAGGATTTCATAACTTCATTTTCCGTTCTCCTGTCATTCCAATTGTTAATTTGTAGTGCAAAAAACACACCGATAATTACAATTAAGATCTCTCCCAAACCATATTTTACATAAACCTTTAAAGATTTTGATAAAATAGCATTCCTTCTTATTTTATTGAAAACCCCCATTTTATAACTTTTGCTCTCTCAAAAATAGTTTAAACTATCCACTTTAGGTTATGTTGATGCAGCTTATAGATCCTTTAGACGTAATTAGGAGTATAATGTAAAATTAATTTCCATTTTCTTTAGCCATCCATAGGAACTAAATATCGACTAAATATTCCTAGCTTCATTTTCAGTTGTTGAGATTTCGGTAGTGCTAAATCATTAGCCTTTTCTTTTATGAATTATAAAGATGTGGTAAAGTGAAAGTTTCTCCTGAATGCGCAGAATAACCTGAAGGTATCTATTTCCTTAAAAACAGTCACAAAAAAACGCTAGATCTTTTGGATCTAGCGTTAGTAACTAATAGTGAAAGATGTTTTTATAAATCAAACCCAATCTCCACACTTAGCTTAGTCGCAATAAGCTTTGTAATACGAGATTTAATTTCTGGAATTCTTACGGTTTCTAGTACGCTGTTTGCAAAAGCAAACATCAATAAGGCACGAGCTTCTTTTTTAGGGATTCCTCGAGCTCTCATATAAAATAGCGCTTCGTCATCTAGTTGTCCTATGGTACAACCATGGGAGCATCTTACATCGTCAGCAAAAATCTCTAATTGAGGTTTTGCATTGATGGTTGACGTATCGCTTACTAAAATATTGTTGTTTTGTTGGTAGGCATTGATTTTTTGAGCTATTCTGTCTACTAGTACTTTACCGTGAAATACACCAACGGAACGATCGTCAAAAATCTGTTTGTATTCTTGAAAACTTTCACAATTGGGAGCTGTATGATGTACCAGCGTAGAATGATCTACATGTTGTTTTCCTTGTATAATAGTAACGCCATTAAGAACAGAATTACAGTGTTCACCTCGTTGGTAAAAGTTCAAGTTATTACGAGTGAGCTTTCCACCGAAAGAGAAGGTATGAACACGCACCTCAGAATTGTCTTTTTGCTCCACAAAGGTATGATCAATTAAAGAAGCGCTTAGACGGTCGTTTTGGATTTTATACCAGTCTACCAGGGAACGCTTATCAGCATAAATTTCTGTAACGCTATTTGTCAATACAGCATTATCGCTAAGACTTTGATGTCTTTCAATAATTTGTACTTGAGAATTTTCTCCCACTACAACTAGGTTGCGCGGCTGTATCATTAATTCGGCTTCATTTCCAGTAGAGAAATAAACAATCTCGATAGGTTTTTCTACCGCGATATTTTTACCTATATGAATGTAAGCACCTTCTTTTGCAAAAGCGGTGTTTAAAGAAGTTAGTCCGTTTTTAGCAGCGAGTTTATTGTAATAATTTTCTATTACAGGAGCATATTTGGGGTCGTTTAAGGTACTGGACATTAAACAAACGTCAAATTTATCATGCGTTGTTTGTGAAAGATGCGAACTGTAAATACCGTCTATAAAAATAACGCGATAGGCATCGATTTGATGTACTAAGTACTTCTTAATATCTCCATAAGAAATATCAGTTTCCTTTTTAGGAAAAAGGCTGTAATCTTTATTGAATAAAGATTTTAATGAAGTGTACTTATAGGCTTCTTCTCTGCGTTGAGGAATTCCTAGATGTTCAAAATCTGTCAATGCTTCACTACGCAAATTATGTACGTAGCTATTGGTATCGACTTCATTTTCTAGGGCAATAAAAGAAGAAAGGATATGGTCTTTAAAACTCATAGTTAATTTTTTTCTCGCTTTCGCAAAAGCGAACTTAAAAGTTCATTAATGAAAAAATAAACGCAATACAGATAGCTCTAGAAATTCTAAAGCAATTTGTTTAAGCTTCTACCTCTTCTTTGATCCAGTCGTAACCGCGTTTTTCTAGCTCTGACGCCAGTTCTTTGCCACCAGATTTTACGATGCGACCGTTATATAAAACGTGGACAAAGTCTGGAACGATGTATTCTAAAAGACGCTGGTAGTGAGTAATAACAATAGTAGCGTTATCTTTACTTCTAAGTTTATTCACTCCATTTGCAACGATGCGCAAGGCATCGATGTCTAGTCCAGAATCTGTTTCATCAAGAATAGCCAGTTTAGGCTCTAACATCGCCATCTGGAATATTTCGTTACGTTTCTTTTCTCCTCCAGAAAATCCTTCATTCAAAGAACGAGAAAGAAATTTACGGTCTATTTCTAGCATTTCAGATTTCTCACGTATCATTTTTAACATGTCCTTTGCGGTCATGTCATCTTTACCTTGAGCTTTGCGAGTCTCATTGATAGCGGTTTTCATAAAATTAGTAACCGATACTCCTGGAATTTCTACGGGATATTGAAAAGAAAGAAAAATACCTCTGTGGGCTCTTTCTTCTGGATCCAACTCCCCAATATTTTCTCCTTCTAGAGTAATTTCTCCTCCTGTTACCTCATATTCCTCACGTCCTGCAATAATATTTGCAAGTGTAGATTTGCCAGAACCATTAGGTCCCATTATTGCGTGTACTTCTCCTGCTTTTACCTCTAGATTGATTCCATTGAGGATTTCTTTTCCTTCAATAGTTGCTGTAAGGTCTTTTATCTTTAACATAGCTGTTATTTAACGTCTTTAATATCTAATGTTTTTCCAGTCTTAATTATATCTGCATTTGTTGCTGGAGTAACTTCTATAATTTTTGTAATCGTAATCATTTCATCCCATCCTTCACCTATCTCTGCTTTTATAGGGTTAGGCTTTACAGTACCGTGAATTACCACGTTCACCATATCGAATTCCGTTTTTTTTAAGGCTTCTGCGACCTTATTTAGCTCGTGCATTTTATGATCGATTTCCACGGCATAAATGTCGTTTCTTGCAGTAAGTACCGCAGCATCTTCGATAAAGATAAATTCACCTCTAAAAAGTTGTTGTCCTTCTGGAAGAACTTCCTCTTGCATCTTCTTTATGACATCAGCTCCCTCCTTAGATTCCTTATTGTTTTTACAAGAAACCATAGCTAAGGCTAAAAAACTTAAAACGATCAATCGCTTCATATTTATGGTGTTAAATGGTTGATGGTGCTTTTTTATCCTACGGATCCTTCTAGACTTATTTCTAGTAGTTTTTGAGCCTCTACTGCAAACTCCATAGGCAAATTATTCAATACTTGTTTTGAGAAACCATTTACTATAAGGGCAATTGCTTTTTCTGTTTCAATACCACGCTGGTTGCAATAAAAAATTTGGTCTTCACCTATTTTGCTAGTGGTAGCTTCGTGCTCTACTTTTGAAGTACTGTTGCTATTTTCTATATATGGAAACGTGTGCGCGCCACAATCATTACCCATTAATAAGCTATCACATTGTGAGAAGTTACGGGCATTTGTTGCCCTAGAACCTATTTTCACAAGACCACGATAAGAGTTTTGGGACTTCCCAGCACTTATCCCTTTTGAAATAATGGTCGACTTGGTATTTTTTCCTAAGTGGATCATTTTAGTTCCCGTATCTGCTTGCTGGTAATTATTAGTTACTGCTATGGAATAAAATTCTCCAACTGAGTTATCACCCTTAAGGATACAACTAGGATATTTCCATGTAACGGCACTACCAGTTTCTACTTGTGTCCATGATATTTTTGCGTTTTTCTCACAGATTCCACGTTTGGTTACAAAATTAAAAACACCACCTTTTCCTTCAGCATTTCCTGGATACCAGTTTTGTACGGTGGAGTATTTGATCTCTGCATCATCCATAGCGATTAACTCAACACAAGCGGCGTGTAGTTGATTTTCGTCACGGCTAGGTGCTGTGCAACCTTCAAGGTAAGATACAAAACTACCTTCGTCTGCAATAACGAGTGTTCTTTCAAACTGTCCCGTTCCTCCTTCATTGATACGGAAGTAGGTAGATAGTTCCATAGGACACTTGACGCCTTTAGGAATATAACAAAAAGACCCATCAGAGAACACAGCGCTATTAAGAGCTGCATAATAATTATCATTTTGCGGAATTACTGTTCCTAAGTGTTTTTTTACTAATTCTGGATGTTCTTGAATAGCTTCAGAAATAGGACAGAAGATAATTCCCTTCTCACCAAGTGTTTTCTTAAATGTGGTTGCTACAGATACGGAGTCGATAACAACATCCATCGCAACTCCACTAAGTTTCTTTTGCTCATCAATAGAAATCCCTAACTTTTTAAAAGTCTCTAACAACTCTGGATCTACTTCGTCCAAGCTATCTAATTTGGGTTTAGAACCAGGAGCAGAATAATAAGATATCGCTTGCAAGTCAGGCTTTTCATAAGTCACATTTGCCCATTCTGGTTCTTCCATTTCTATAAAAATACGATATGCCTCTAGTCTCCATTCCAGCATCCATTGTGGTTCATTTTTCTTTGCAGAAATTATGCGTATCACATCTTCACTAAGACCTACAGGAATAGTATCTGACTTCATATCGGTGTAGAAGCCGTACTCATACTCTTTGTTCTTAAGTTCTTTTTCTAATTGTTCTTCTGTATATTTTGACATATTTTTCTTTTAATTGCGCTTTCGCGAAAGCGGGATTATAACTATCTTTTTACAACGAAAAAGACTCACCACAACCACAAGTTCTTTGGGCGTTAGGATTATTGAAAACAAATCCTTTACCGTTTAATCCACCGCTAAATTCTAGAGTAGTACCAACGAGATAAAGAAAACTTTTTTTATCTACGGCTATTTTCACATCATTTGCTTCAAATACTTTGTCAGTATCTGCGCTTTCTTTGTCAAAATTCAAATCGTAAGAAAGACCGCTACAGCCCCCGCTTTTCACACCTACGCGTACAAAGTCCTTACCTATAAGGAAGCCCTCTTCACTCATTAATTGCGTGAGTTTAGTCTTTGCAGTTTCTGATACACTTATCATATTAAATAGCTTATTTAAAATCATTACAAATATAAGGTACAAAGAGTTCCTAGCATTAGGCGATCATGAAATTCTCACTATAGTGATATTTATACTGTCTATGGGAGAGTTTTCTCAAATATTAAGTCGTTTTTATGCGGTCATTCTTACCTAAATCGTAATTTTGCGAGATGATAGAAGATAAGTCTCCACAACGTACACCCATAGAAAACTTAGGCGAGTTCGGCCTGATAGATTTTATAACTAAGAATTTTGAGATCGAACAAGACTCTACCATCACTGGAATAGGTGATGATGCAGCGGTTTTGAACCACACGAAGTCTACCGTAGTAACGACCGATATGCTCGTGGAAGGTGTTCACTTTGATTTGAGCTATGTACCTTTAAAACATCTAGGTTACAAAGCGATAATGGTGAATTTATCTGATGTGTATGCCATGAACGCTAAGGCAACACAGGTTACGGTATCTATCGCTATTTCTAATCGATTCCCTGTGGAAGCGGTTAACGAACTGTATGAAGGAATTCATATGGCCTGTAAAACTTATGGAGTTGACCTCGTAGGTGGAGACACCACAGCATCGCGTAGTGGGTTGGTTATTTCTGTAACGGCAATTGGTGAACAAGATGCGGATAAAATTGTGCGTAGAAAAGGGGCAAATGAAGGAGATTTACTAGTGGTGTCTGGTGATATAGGAGCTGCTTATATGGGCTTGCAGATTCTAGAAAGAGAGAAAGCTGTTTTTAAAGCTAATCCACAAAATCAGCCAGATATCGAGGCGTATAGTTATCTATTAGAAAGACAATTAAAGCCAGAGGCTAGAAAAGATATTTGTAAATTATTAGAAGAACTCAAGGTGCACCCTACCAGTATGATCGATCTGTCTGACGGATTGAGTTCTGAAATTATTCATTTATGCAAGCACAGCAAAGTAGGAATGACCTTATACGAAGATAAGATACCATTAGATCCTACAGTAATTACGGCTTGTGAAGAGTTTAATTTGGACAGTACCACAATTGCCTTAAGCGGTGGAGAAGACTATGAATTGTTGTTTACTGTAAAACAAGAAGATTTCCCTAAAATAAAAGCAAATCCTAGTTTATCGGTAATAGGGCATGTGGTAGATGCTTCTTATGGGATTAATTTAGTGACTCGTGGAGGGGAACAAATCCCAATTAAAGCAATGGGATGGAATAATTTTCAAGAATAAAGTTGTGTTCTTGCTTGCTTTCTTCTTTGATCTACATCATTTAAGGTGCGATTAATTTGTGCTTGACGTGCATTAAGTGGAACGATCTTCCCATATATTGTTCTTGTCATTTGCTTATGGCACTTGGAACAACATATTTCTTGAATATGATCATTCACTTTGTAGGACACTTGATAATGATGACCAATTATGGAACAACCTATGGCTTTTAAAGAAAAATAATTTTTGCTCATATATTAGGTTTTAGGTTATAAAAATCCGTTATACATTGATAACAAACGTAATATAGAAACTTTGTTAATAAAATTTGCTTAAAAGCATAATTACTCGATGAAATACATGTTTTTTAGGATGTTCAAAGGGTTTATCAACAAAGACATGTGTCCGTTGTCGATTATCCGAGCATTTGCTCTTAGGTAAACCTGCTCTTTTTCAACTAGTTCTAGGGGTACAATATTATCTTGTTTACCGTATATATAGGTAATGGGGAAATCAACTTCTTTTAACAGAGGTAAATAATCACTTCTATCTCGCATGCATGTAAGAGCTTGAATAATGCTTCTAATAGAAATTTGATCTGCTTGTTGCTTCATTAATGTTATGCGAGTTTCATATAATTTTCTTTCTTCAACAGTAAACGGGTTTCCTATCGCCATACTTACAAAAGCAGCTTGGTGTTTTTCTATCAACTGTATCGATCGATCGCGTATGAGTTTTCTTTGTTTTGTATCGTTGGAGGCGATGCTGTTGATTAAAGTAAGAGAACGCGTTTTGTCGGGTCTCGCATTTGCGTAAGCGCAACCTAAATAACCACCCATACTATGACCGACTATATGAACTTTTTCTATCTTCTCGAAGACCAAAATTTGATCGATCCTTAAACTGAGTTCTTCTAAGGTGTAGTTTTCCTGAAATTCTGACGTCATTCCATGACCAGGAAGATCTATCTTCAACAAGGAATGAGTAGCTAGTAAATCTTGCTCTAAATAACTCCATTGTTGCATGCTTCCTAGAAAGCCGTGTATCAATAACAATACGGGTTGATTATTGTTTATAAATGTATAGTGTAAATCGTTCATAAAGCAAAGGTAATAGCTTGTTCACGGCCAGATGATCATAAAAGGATCAGGGTTGTAAAATATTTGTTAAATTAGCCATTCACAATGGGAAAGAACTATCTATACTTATGGAGCATTTCATTTATATTTTTGGTTTCTTGTACAGAGACCGAAAATTATGAATTGGCGAGAACAGCATTAGATATACGTCTGGAGGAATTGCTAGTGCAAAATGCTAATGGACAAGGAAAGCGCTTTTTCTTATTACCAGATAGCGATGATTTTAATGCGATACCTCAAGATCCGTTGAATCCGTTAAATACTTTTAAAGTTGCTTTAGGCCAGTTATTACTTCATGAAACGGCTACTGCTGGCGCCCCTAAAATGAGCCAAATGGAAGGCACCTATTCGTGCGCTTCATGTCACCCTGTAGCTTCCAGCTTTTATTCAGGTCGCAGGCAAGGAATAGGGGAAGGAGGAGCTGGTTTTGGTTTTGCTGGAGAAGGCAGGCAAATTGATTTGAACATGCCGCTGGACT
>Ga0307933_1000939_pt1 | contig 25238 bp, 14 predicted proteins | sample OrgLakmetageno88_FD_201811 | JGI IMG/M metagenome (GOLD analysis project Ga0307933, IMG submission 201811) | Saline water microbial communities from Organic Lake, Antarctica - #88 | ecosystem: Environmental > Aquatic > Non-marine Saline and Alkaline > Saline | place: Antarctica: Organic Lake... | reverse complement strand
GGACATTGCCCCAGCCAGCGTCGTCAAACTCCGAAGCGGTTTCCCCAGCGAGGTCGGCTCGTAACCAAGGCAGTGAGTCGAAGGGGGCGAAATGAAAACGTGCCGCACAGGTGGTGGCTGCCGCACCTACCTCACCACCGAGGACAACACGCGGTCGCTCGGCAGCCATCCCCCAGGTGACCAGTGAGCAGAATAGCGCGAAAGCGGTGATGGAGGAGGAAGAAATCAGAAGTAAGAGGTAAGAAGTAAGTGGTTAGACAGTGGGAAGGCATTAGGGGCTAAGATTTTGTTTTTCATATTGTTGATCTATTGGCTTTTACCCCCGCTCATCTCGCCTGGCGGTGAGCGGTCGACCGGGGCGATCATCGGAGAAAGGGGTAACTGGTTGTAGGCGACTCCCAATGCATCGAGTCGGGCGAAGTGGGTCTGCACCCGTCGTGCAAAGTCATTCCAGTCGGTGGTGTCGGCTGGCGACCAGGCGCGCTCGGCGATGGAGAGGAGTCTCGGGAAGAGTTGCGCATCGACTTTTTCCGGTTCGCGGTCGATGTGGGACCAGAAATTCGCCTGGATGCCAAGGACATGGTGGGCCTGTTCGGGTGGGACTCCAGCGATCGGGTCGAATCCGTAGGCGCGGCGCGTGTTGATCCGCTTGTAAGTGTAGTCGAAGTAGCAATGGCTGGTCGGACTCATCACCACCGGGTGGCCGGCTTTGGCGGCGGCGATTCCTCCGCGCATTCCCTGCCAGCTCATCACGGCAGCGCCGGGAGCGAGTCCGCCTTCGAGGATCTCATTCCAGCCGATGGCTTTGCGCCCGCGTTTTTCCAGCATCGCGACAGCTTGGTGGATGAACCAGCTCTGTAGTTCCGCTTCGTCGCCGAGACCTTCCGATTGCATCCGCGCCTGGCATTTCGGACATTGCTTCCACCGGGCCTTCCGTGCCTCGTCGCCGCCGATATGGATGTATTCGGACGGGAAGATTTCGCAGACTTCTCCGAGCACCTCGTCAAGGAAGGTGAAGACCTCGTCGTTGCCAGCGCATAAGATGTCCTTGTGGATCCCCGGGCCCTTGAAGAAGGGGTGGATCTCGAAGGGCCCGCCGGTGCATGAGAGCTGCGGGTAACAGGCAAGCACTGCCAGCGTGTGGCCGGGCATGTCAATTTCGGGGACGATGGTGATGTTGCGCGCTGCGGCGTAGGCGACAAGGTCCTTGAGCTGGGCCTGAGTATAGAAGCCCTGGTGTGCGGCGGGCTCGTTCCACTTTTCTGGAAAGCGCGCGCCGAGGGCGGTTAGCTCCGGATGAGAGCGGATCTCCACTCGCCAACCTTGATCGTCGGTCAGGTGGAGGTGCAGGACGTTGAGCTTGTAGAACACCATGCGGTCGAGGGTCTTCTTCAGGTAGTCGACCGACTGGAAGGTGCGGCTGCAGTCGAGCATCAGGCCGCGCCAGCGGAAACGCGGAGTGTCGGTGATCGTCACGCAGGGCAGGCGCCATTCGACTCCGTCCTTGGGCAGGCCGGAGATATTGCGGACCGGCAGGAGTTGGCGCAGTGTCTGGATGCCATTGACCAGTCCGGCGGGGCTCGCGGCATTGAGAATGACGCCGGTCGGGGTGATATGCAGTCGGTAGTGCTCCGGACCGTATCGCCCCGGTTTTTTATTCAGCACGAGCGCGATGGTGTTCGCCTGTGTCGGTTTGCTCGGGGCGGCCACCGGCAGATCGAGGCCCGTGGTCTCCAACAGGTAGTCACGCAGCAGTTTAGCTGGCTGTTTCGCCTCCCCCTGTGCGAATCGGATCGCGGAATCGGCGCGAATGACGAAATACCCCGGCGCAGTTTCGACTCGCGCGGGTCTCGGGATCACTTCGATGCCGAGGTCTTCCTCAGCTCCCGACGCCGAGGCGAGGAACGAGAGAAGGAGACACAAGAGGGGCACTGCAGCTTTGGTCTCCATGCAGAACTTGGTCTTCATATTGTTACGCGAATAGGAATTTGTATATCGCGGATCATGATCACATTTCTTTAAAAGTGGCGATAAGACGCTCCTGTCATCAATCCACTAGCGGCTTCTGCCTTCCTCAATGATCGCATCAAGGTCCTGCTGAAGCTCCGCGAGCTTCTCCGTATCCAGAGCGGCCCGATCGTAAAGTTCCGCTGGGTCCTCCGGCAGGTAGTAGAGCCGGTCGGCAACGTTTCCCCAGCTGCGAAACTCTTTGGGTATGTTAACCCTGGCAAGCGGCTGGACATATTGCGCACGGCCACGTACCAGCTTCCAGTCACCCTTGCGATAACCGAAATTGCGCCTCGTGCCATTGTCCTGCTGCACTAAAGCGTCACGGCCGGCGGCACCCGGTTGACCCACCAGAGCGCCGATCACATTCATGCTGTCCAATGCGGCATTCTCCGGCAGATCGACACCGGCCAGTGCAGCAAAGCTTGCGGGGAAGTCGACGGTGCAGACCATTTCATGAGAAATCCCCGGTGCGATGCGCCCCTTCCAATACGTAATAAAGGGCGTGCGGGTGCCACCCTCGAGAACGCTGTATTTGCCACCACTCCAGGGGCCGTTGGGCTGGTGGAGCCCGAGTTGCTCTTGGGCACCGTCTTTGTAGCCGTCATCCAGCACGGGGCCGTTGTCCGAGCAGAAAACAACGAGTGTGTTCTCGGCGATGCCCTGCTCTTCGAGGATTTCCATCAACTCCCCGACGCACCAGTCAAGCTGCAGAATCGTATCGCCCCGGTAACCGAGACCGCTTTTGCCCTGAAAACGCTCATGCGGGATACGCGGCACATGGATGTCATGAGACGCAAAGAAAAGAAAGAAGGGACCGTCCTTATTTTCCGTGATCCAGCGGCGGGATTGCTTGATCCACTCGTCGGCCAAATCCTCATCGCGGAAGCGCGCGGTATGGCCGCCGGTATAAAACCCGATTCGGCTGATTCCATTGTGAATCGTCCCATTGTGCCCGTGCGACCAGTCCATCTTCAGCTTGTCGCGATGTGTTTTCCCGGTCGGGTGATCCGGCGAAGGTTTTTTGTCGCCAACCCACAAAGGATCGCTGGGATCGAGGTCTTTCACCCTATGGTTTTCGACGTAGACCTGCGGCACACGGTCGTTGGTGGTCGGCAACAGGTAGCAGTAATCAAAGCCGATTTCCAGTGGGCCGGGCTTGAGTTCGCCGTTCCAATCCGGACCTTTGCCGGGCGCACCAAGACCGAGGTGCCATTTACCAATCACAGCCGTGCTGTAACCAGCCTGCTTCAGCAAGGAGGGCAAGGTCTCCGTGCCAGGCTGAATCACGGATGGGCCGTTGGGTGGAGCGATCCCTGTGCCTTTTTTACGAAAAGCATAGGTGCCGGTCAGCATGGAGTAGCGGGTAGGGGTGCAGGTCGAGGCCGAGCAGTAGCCACTGGTAAAACGCAGGCCATCGTTGGCGAGTTGGTCGATATGTGGCGTGTCGAGCTCCGTGGCCCCATATGCAGACACGTCGCCGTAACCAAGGTCGTCCGCCATAATGACTATGATATTGGGCTTCTCCACCGCGCTGGCCGATAAGTTAGCGAACAAAAATACAGTGAGTATCAGAGTGAAAAGTTTATCCATAAACTCAAAAGTGAAGTAAGCCATAAACCTCTGTCAATAACATCAAGCCCCACAAGAGCGACTGGCCAGCTGAGTATCTTGCAATCAGGGCAGTTCCAAATGGGCTTCCTTGATATCACAAAGCGCGACCACGTTTTCCTGACTCAAGTAAATCGGCATTCAAACCGCCTGCACGCCGTCGAAACAATCACCGCTGATCGGCACTCTGCACTATTTAAGTGCCTGCCCATCCTCGATGAGCTGCGCCTTCAGCTCTTCATAATTCACGTCCTGCACGCTGACTCCGCCATCAATCGCCTGCACTGCCGCAGTGGCCGCACTCTGCCCCAGCACCATGCCGACCGGCTCCATCCGAATCGAACCAAAGGCAATGTGTGAAGCCGAAAGACACCAGGGAACGAGCAAATTCTCACACTCGCCTTTTGCCGGAACGATCGACTTGTAAGCGATCGGATAAGGCTTTCCGCCCAAGCTTTTCTGAATATCACCCTCGTTCTTGATTTGGCCTTTCCAGTACACACGTTGCACATTGTGGGAATCCATTGTGTAAGCACCCATCCCGATTGAATCTTCGACCTGAGGGTAGTCCGGGTCCTGAAGACACTGATTCTCGGTCATCACAAAGTCGGACACCATGCGACGCCCTTCACGCACGTAAAGGTTATAGGGCCAGTGACCGTTATCGGTAAATTCATCCTTTGGTAGGCCCCACTTCGCGTGAGCATTACGGGTTTCCTCCGGCACACGTGGATGGTTCTGCACCGTCCAGATTAAACCCAGTTGATAGTCCCGATGCTTGGCCGCGACGACTTCTCTTTCCTCATGCGACAGTGTGGTCCAGTCCCAATAGTTTTCATGCTCCGGAGACAGCGGACTGTAGTTGCCCGCGATAAAGTCCATCGAAATACCCCCGACATTGTTTGAATCCGTCTTACGGTTTGGCATTGGAGAGACCTTGAAGAAGCCCCACTTCTTGCCGGCTTCAATCGCACGAAAAAGGACCTCAAAATCTGCTTCCTGGTAGTTCTCCGGTTTCTCAATCTCGATACGATTCTCCGGAGCGTCTGTTAATACCGTGCGATAACAGAATGCCTGCAAGCGATGATCCGCCTGCCCCACATTGTTTTCATCAAAAGCGTTCACACCTTCTAAAAGGCCGCTGTCGGGATCGCCGGAGACTGCGTAAGGGGAGATTCCTCCACGCAGGTTATTGCCGTGAACAGGCAGCGTGATGCCGTTCACCGTCTCTTCATATTGGCTATTTGCTTCACGACCCACGGTGAAAGTCACGCCTGCCAGAGCCATTAAGTCGCCCTCATAGGACGCATCGATAAACATTTTGCCCTTTATCTTTCTACCGTCTTCGAGGTGGATCTTGGTAATGCGCTGCCCGGCCATGGTCGTACCCGCATCCAAGTCAAGGCGGCCATCAACGACGGTGACCCCGGCCTCTTCCACCAACTGATCAAAAATCATCTCCGCCACCTTTGGCTCAAAGACCGAAGCCAGTTCGGTTTTGTCGTCAAATGTCGGCGCCCCCTGCCCCTTCGTGGGAAACTCTGCCTGGCTCTGCTGCACCCAAACTTCGTCGTTCTGGTAGTGCAGATACACCCGGTGATAAAATTCACGGGAAATTCCACCCAAAATCGCCTTGTTTCCGATATCCGTCCAACCCAGGCCACTACTGGTCATGCCACCAAGGTGCCCATATTGGGAAACCAAAATCACGGATTTCCCCATCCGCGCCGCCTGCACTGCCGCCGAAACACCAACCGCCGCGTCGCCGTAAACCACGACATCGGCTTCAATGGCCTTATGTTGAGCCAGCTTTCCCGAATTGCAGCCGCAGAAAAAGCATAGGGGCAAAAGAATAAATAAGCAACGCATATTAGAATAGTTAATGAATTATGATCAAGAAGAAGCTAAAAGAATGACGAATAGCAAAACAGTTTTGCATCTAATAACCACTGCCTGTAGAAAGTAAATGCAAACCCTTAAAAGGCATTTCAGCAATCTCCATTAGAAAGTTTTTTGGTAAAGATAAAAATCTACTTTTCTAATTATATTTTTGTTATTGTTTCAGGTATCGGACAAATGAAATCACGCTTCCATTCGCCCCCACTCCCTCAATATAACTGGCACCAGGCCCGAAGATAAACCGCCACCTGCTCCGTCACTGTCTTTACTTGAAAATTAACCATGCTGCAAACTGCCCCGTATCAGTGTCAGGGAGCAAAAACATTTAATTCTTAAATGCGTCACCTTTGCCTTAAGACAAAGTCTTTGAATATTGGTCACCGTTGCCATCGTCTGGCAGCCCGCAACTCGACCAAGCTATTAACCTTAGATCACCTCTAAAAGATGAACACGACATACTCCCCCTTTTATAAAAGCCTGCTGTGGGCCGCACTTGCCATTCTGGCATGCAGTGCTCAGGCAGAGCCCATTACGGTCTTCGTCCTCGCCGGTGATGAGCATGTGCTGGAGAACGGTTTGATCGAACCGAAGAAAAAGGCGAAAACCGCTGCAGGCACCCTCGTCGATACCGTCAAGAACCGCCCCGAATACGCCTTTCTCAAAAATGAGTCGGGCGAATGGAACGCGCGCAACGACGTCGTTCTCTATGATGCCCACCCCATCCACAACAATACCGAGAAGCCGGCCGGACCGGTGGAAATCGGGGTGATTGGCAAGAGCGGTCCGGAAAAAGCGCCGGCGATCGGGGTCGATCTCATGCTCAGCCACCGACTGGGGGCCGCGCTCGACGAGCCCGTGCTGATCATTCGCTACGGCGTCAAGCACCGCACCTGGTTCAAATTCGGCTCGCGCGACTTGAGCCACGACTTCCGCCCGCCCTCCAGCGGGGGCGGTGGCGGCCTCGACGGCAGCTGGGATGTCATTCACTTCAACTTCGGCGTCTGGGACGCCACCTACCGCGAGCCCACCTCCTCTTATTTCTCAGGTCACCGAACCACCTCGGTCAAGGACTTTGAAAAGAACCTGCGCACTCTGGTCACCAAAATGAAGAAGACCGGTGCGACTCTTATCTGGGGCAGTGTCACTCCGGTATGGGAAGGTGAGTCCGGCAAGCCCAATGGCGATGAAGATGCCTACAACCGCGTGGCGGCCAAAGTCATGAAAGAGACCGGAGTCATCATCAACGACCTCAATGCCGAAACCCTGCGCCAAGGCAAAGGCACCGGCAAGAATGTGCACAATGTTGGCAATCTGGGACCGCAGACGACTGAGGTGATTCGTAAGGCACTGGAGGAGCGGAAAAATCTCACGCAACCCATGCCCCGCGTCCTCTTTATCGGCGACTCGATTACCGGCACCTATTGGGGGGATGTGAAAAGGGAACTCGACGGTGTGGCCACCGTATTCAAGAACCCCGGCAACGCCGAAGACACCTGGAACGGGCTCGAGCGCATGGATCAGTGGCTGAGCCTCGACCGTTACCTCTTGAACGGCCAGGAATACCTCGAACTGGTGGATGGGGTCAAGAACGTGATGGGCGACGAAGCCGAACGCGCGATACCCGGCTATGACGGGCAGGGCCTGGAACTGGCCGGGGTGTTCTGGATGCAGGGGGACGCCGACAGCCAATGGGCCTCGAAAGCGGCAGCCTACGAAAAACACCTGGCCAATCTCATCCAAGACCTGCGCCAGGACTTCAACAAACCGGAGCTTCCCTTTGTCGTGGTCGGACTGGCCCAGGCAAAACGGGAGATGCGGGACAAGGAGCAGCAGGTCTTCGATGCACAGATGGCGGTCGGCGACCCACAGAAACACCCTGAATTTAAAGGCAATGTCACCAGCATCGACACGCGGCCCATGTGCCACCCCAAGAAAGAGTCACCCGGCGGACGCGACCGCTACGCCGGCAACGCAGCGAGCTATCTCGAGATCGGCGATGCCATGGCAAAGGCGATGCTAAAACTACTGCAAAAATAACGAATCAAAAAATCCCATGAAACAGTTTTTCGGAAAAAAATCACGCAATGCGATGACGATGGTCTTGTTGGCTAGCCTCGGCCTGCACCTCATCGGCATTCTTATTTTTGGGACGATCAAGCTCGTCTCCTCAGTGATGCGGGAGGAAACGGTGTTTCAAGCCGTGCCGATCCAGCCACCGCCCCAAAATGAGCCGGAATACACGGTGAACCTACAGCAAAGAAATCAATCCACGCCACCGCCGCGACCTCCGGCAATCGTGGTGAACAATCCTTCAGAACTTGATATTCCGGCACTGGATATCGACGTCAATGTGGATACCAGTGCCGTTTACGGACGCGGAGGCGGCGGGTTCGGAGGTGGACTTGCTGGTCTTCGGGAGATGTCGATGGACATCAACTTCTTCGGCAGTTCCTTCGCCGGGGATGCCAGCCGGATGCTCTTCGTCATCGACATGTCAGGCAGCATGATACAGTCGAACCGGGGCATCGACGGCTATAAGAAAGTGGTCGATGAGCTGGTCAAGACATTGGAGAAGATCGACAACCGGGGACGCTTCAACATTATCGCTTTTTCCGGTGGCGTGGAAACCTTTACTAGTTCTTTTACCCCCATCTCCCTGTCCAGTATCGAGGACGCGAAAAAGTGGTTACTGGATCGCGATCCCGCTGAGGCGATAGGCGGAAAAGACCCCAACAACCCAAAGTCTTTCCCAAAAAGACACCAGGGCACCAGCTCCGGCAAGGCCCTGGAGGAAGCCTTCCGGAAACAACCCGGTGTGATTTTCTTCCTCTCCGACGGCGAGCCGACCGATAAAAATCCCCAACAAATCTACAAGATTGTCGAAGAGCTTCAGGGCGCTGAGAAGACGCCCATCAATACGATTTCATACAAGACGAGCAGTAATTTCCTTAAGACGCTCGCAGAAAAAAATGACGCCAATTACACTCAAGTCCGATGAAAAAACAGCCAGGACCTACGACGAGGCCGACGGCTGGGTCGCCCACGTCATCACCAACGTCTGGGGCTTCACCGCACCCGGCGAGAGTGCCTCCTGGGGTGCAGAGGGCATAAGTTTTTGCACAAAAATCGATTCGTAGCGGATCGACGATAGTCGTTCCGACCCGCATGGAGAAAGGGTTCGATCTCGGAACGGGCTATCGCCGCTCCGCTACTATAGCTGTAAAAACTTATTGGATGACACACTAGCCTAGCATGCGGTTGGTTTCGCCAATGAGATAAAGCGGTAACGAAATCAATTCAAACGGCTCTGACTGCTTGGATGCAACGGCGGATGAAACCATGCAGCGGCTCGGAATATCGGTGTTCAATCGAACCGCACGGGCAATACCCTTTTCCGCCGCAAAAATATGAAGCGATTTCAGCGATCCGACTTTTCCGGCCTTGATTTCAACCGGGACAACCTGCGCCCCATGGGCGAGCAGGTAATCGACCTCCGATGAAGAACTGCGTTGCTCTCGGTTCCAGTAGTAAAGTTCCGGATCGGCGTAACTCTCCCCACTGTAGAGCAGGTGTTGACCGGCAAACTGCTCGGCAACGGCTCCGCTGTTTACGAGAATTAAACTCTCCGCCTGATGAAGATCCGTCGCCTTCAATCCCAATGCGCTACAGAGTAATCCCACATCCAAAAACAACGGCTTGCGATCTTTTGAATTTGTTTCCGCTCCCAGAGGGATTCCATTGCCAGCGGAGTGAACCACGCCATAAATCACCCGCGCCATTTCCAGCATATCAATACAGTCGGCCAACGGCTTCGCCCGCGCGTTTCGATCAATATTTACATATTTAATCTTTTGCCCCACCAAGCGGGGGATTGCGGTGAAGACGGTTCCGAGCAACCGAGTATCGATCCGGTTCCCGTATTTTGAAAAGTCATCGCGATAAGTTTGTAAAATTGAACTTTGCTCTCTAGACACAAGGCGAAGATCTCCGCTCTGAGCGTAGGCCTTTACCGCCGCTGGCATGCCGCCTACAATGCAATACACTTTAAGCAGCCCCAGTAAGGTTTCATGAATCGACTGCGGCAAGGGATCGCCCAGTTGATAGTCCGCTAAAAACCCGCGCAACTTCTCCTTGCCGTTAGCCGCCAGAAACTCCGAAAAACTCATCGGCCCCAGGAACAGATATTCGATTCGTCCAACCGGCATCGAAAACGTATGCTCCGTGAGGACGAACTCCAGCAGAGAGCCCGCCGCAATCACATGCAGCTCCGGCATTTTTTCATAGAAATACCGAAGCAAGGGAATGACCTCCGGAGCGCTCTGGATTTCGTCTAGAAAAAGCAGCGTTTTCCCGGCAAGGATATCGGCATCCATATCCACCTCAAGCAGCCGAACAATCTGCTCGACATCCCGCGAAGCAAACAAAGCGGACTTTTCCGGATTCAGGTCGAAATTGATTTCCACCAGGTTTTCGAACCGACTCTCTGCAAACATTCGAACCAGCCAGGTTTTTCCTACCTGCCGAGCCCCTCGAATGATCAATGGTTTATGATTTTTTCGATCAAACCAGCCGTCCAAATCTTTTAAGACGTCTCTTTTCATAGGGTTTCTTTTATAGGTGCAGTGATAAAATACAAGGTTAAAATATCATATATATGATATTTATCAGACCTAGTCAAAACCATTAATAACTTACTATTTTAACGTAATTAATCGGAAAAGCGGTTTTTGAGTCGCCTCCGGCGCTCAAAAGGCTTTTTTCAGAAGTCCCCTTTACCAGCAACTTGCTCATCATGGTTCAACTAAGTTTTTTTAGATTTCAAGCTCCAACAACTATGCGACTACGCCACTTTTTCATCCTAAGTCTCTTCACGCTGCTTGCCGCCGTCACCGTCCATGCCGAGCCAAAAATCGCCGACGTCTTAACCGACCCCACGCTGAAGCTGTCGCGTGCATCGGACCGTGCCGTAATGGTGGCCCGTATTGCCGCCATTGAGAACAAACGTCTGGCGGCCGCGACAATCAAAGCCCGCCAACTGGGGCTGCCGATGCAGATGAAATTGGACGGCAATATCGCGGACCTGGTGGACTTTATCGGTGACGAGCCCCTCTATATCGCCACCATGAATGCGGATGCGGCGATTTCGACCGGGGCCGACCTGCTGCAAACGATTCCTTACTCACTCGACGGCGCTGGCATCATCGTCGGCGTCTGGGATGCCGGCACCGGTAATCCGGCGCACCAGGAATTCATCCTGCCCGGAGGTGGTTCGCGCTTAAGACAAATGGATACGACCTTCATCAGCTCCCACTCGGCCCACGTGGCCGGCACGGTTGCAGCGGCGGGCGTCGACCCCGCCGCGCGCGGCATGGCACCCGCCGCCCAGGTCGATGCCTACAGCAAAGGCGGTGATCTCAGCGAAATGACCAGCCGGGCCGCCACGGAACCCGACCAGTTGGCCAGCCATATTTATCTTTCGAACCACAGCTACGGCTCACTAACTGGTTGGGTTGGCAATACTTGGTTTGGCAATGGGACCGATGCGAATGCGGCCGAATACCGCTTCGGACGCTACGAAAATATTTCACGCAACATGGATGCGTTGGCCTACAGTGCCCCCTACTACCTGATTTTTCGGTCTGCCGGCAACGATCGGCAAAACAATCCGGAACCGGGCGACACGGTCACTCTTGCAGCCGTTAATGGGGAAATCGCAATCTACGACCCCGCGCTCCACCCGGGCGGCGACGGGGTCTATCGCAACGGCTTCGAAAATATCGCGGCCGAAGGCATGGCCAAAAACATCGTGACCGTTGGCGCGGTCGAAGATGCGGTGACGGACGGGTTCCGCGATATCACCAAGGCGACCTTGGCCAGCTTTACCTCCACCGGACCGGCCGATGACGGCCGCATCAAGCCGGACTTGGTGGCGAATGGAGTCGGGCTCTATTCCACCTCCAGCGGCGGCACTGCCGACTACGCCTGGAATAGTGGCACCAGCATGGCTTAGCCCAACGCCTGCGGCACGGCCGCCCTGCTGATGCAACTCTACGACCGCCTTTTTGGTGGTGCCATGCGGGCCAGCACGCTCAAGGGCTTGATGCTCCACACGGCCGACGACCTCGGCAACCCCGGCCCCGATTACACCTTCGGCTGGGGACTGATCAATGTCAGGCGAGCGGCCGACCTTCTGGTTTATCACGATACCTTTCCCGACCGCCAGCGTTTTACTCAAGACGAACTAAGCAGCACGGATCCGGTTAAAACCTACAGCTTCGAATGGGACGGTGTCTCGCCCCTGCGCGCCACACTCAGCTGGACCGACCCGGCCGGCGTGGCTTCCGATGATGAGGTCCACGACTCGCGGGTGCCTACTCTGGTCAATGACCTCAACCTCAAGCTCATCGCGCCGGACGGCAGCGAGTATTTCCCCTACGTCATGCCCTTCGTCGGCATCTGGACCACCGAGTCGATGAGCCTGCCCGCGACCACTGGAGTGAACCATACCGACAACGTCGAGCAAGTGCGCATCGAGTCCTCCAACCAGGACGGCACTTGGCAGGCCGAGGTGACCTACAGCGGCGCGCTGAACAACGACCTGCAGGAATACGGTCTTTTAATCTCGGAAGACGTGGACCCGCTCAATATCGACAGCACCCCGCCCATTACGGACCCCGTCACCTGGGAGCGCGCCCCCGAACCAGGCACCGGACCGATCCTGAATGCGGTAGTCGGAACCGACTTTACCGGCCGCACAATCATCAACGATGATACGGCCAGCAACATCACCTGGACCACCAACGGAGCCAGCGCCCCGGGCGACCTAACGACCACCGCGAACCACGACCTCTTCGACACGGATGACGCTCAGGGACACTTCGCGCCGAAGCAGGATGTGAAATTAGCCCCCTGGACCCTGGAGATCCCGATCACCCTAACCGCCTCGCAAGTAGAGCTCACCAGCGTAGTGCTCGATTACCGCCATTTCAATAGACCAGGAGATGAACAGCCCGCTCCATTTCAGGTCAACTGGAGCATCAGCTTGAGCGGTTCCAACTCGGGCACGCTACGCAGCATCGAGGTGAACGGTTCCATAAGCACTTCCGGCACTGAAACCGCCGTCTTCGACCCGCCCCTCGTGCTCGACAACACGGAAAGCTATACTTTGTCGATCGCTCCGAAAGATCCGAGCGGTAACACCCGCACCGGACTCGGCGCACTGGCCCTGAACGGCTATTTCGGCATCGCCGGTGATCCGGAAACCGAGATCAACATGATCGCCACCACAGCGACCGATCTGAATGGCGTGGAGTATTACTTTGCGGAAACCACCGGCAGGGCCGGTGGCGACGACAGCGGCTGGCAGGACAGCCCCGTCTATCTCGACAGCGGTCTCATCCCCGGCACGACTTACAGCTACACCGTGATCGCGCGGGATAAGAGCCCGTTCCAAAATACCACCACCGCTTTGGCCCCCGCCCCGGCTACCACACTCGGAGAGCAACCCGCCTACTACGCCTGGTCTGGCGGCATGCCCTTCGAGACCGATGGCAATGCCGACGGCGTCACCGATGGCATCGCCTGGTTCCTCGGCGCGGCCGACCCGCAGGCTGCCGCCGCCGCGCTCCTGCCAAGTATGGACAACAGCGATCCGGATTTCTTCATCTTCACCTACCAGCCCGATAGCTCGGCTCTGAGCGCCGGTGCCGTGGCAACAGTCTACTACAGCACCGATCTCACGAACTGGACCCCAGCGGTGCATGACGGCATCAACATCATCATCGATGACTCCGGCGATCTTGTAGAAATCCGCTTTGCCCGCGACCTGGCCTCAGATGGAAAATTCTTCGTCAAGCTGCAAGTCGGCGTGCCGGAATCACCCTGAGTCGGGGCTGACTCCCGACCCCTGACTCCTCTTTCTATAAGGGTAATCAGCTCTGGGTTAATCGGAATTTTCTCTTTGTTGCGCCGGGGCTGGGTACGACTACCACGGCAGGCCGAGCCAAGAAGTCTCTCCCCCGTGGTTGGGTTGGGGCTTGCCGGGGGTGGAGCGGCCGTTTTCGACGCTCGCCCTGAGAGTGGCGGTCATCCTGGCCACTCGCTCGGGGTGCTGGCTGGCGAGGTTATTGGTTTCGCGTTGGTCCTGCTTGAGATGATAGAGTTCGTATTTGCCGTCGGCCTGCATAGGCAGGATCAGTTTCCAGTCGCCATCGCGGATGGCGTATTGGCCCCTGTAGGAGTGATTGACGACGCCGGGACGATTCGGAAGTTGGGTGCTCTTGCCGGTGATCAAGGGCCATAGGCTGGTGCTGTCCACGCCCTCGCTGTCCTTGAGCTTGCGGCCGGTCATCTCGGCGAAGGTCGCTAACCAATCATTGAGGGAAACGGTCTGATCGTTGCGGCTGCCCGCTTGGATGAGCTTGGGCCAGCGGACGATGAAGGGTACCCGGTGGCCGCCCTCGTAGATGCTCGCCTTGGATGCACGGTAGTTGTTGCGGATATTGACTCCGTGTTTCGCCAGTTGCTTGAAGTTCGCAGCACTTGCGGTGCCGTTGTCGGCGGTGAAGATCAGCAAGGTGTTGTCGGCCTCGCCGGTGGCTTCAAGTGCGTCGAGCACGCGGCCGACCACGTCATCGGTTTCCAGCACAAAGTCGACGTAGGGGGTGATTCCGCTCTTACCTGCAAACTCCTTGCTTGGCGAGATCGGAGTGTGGGGTGAGGTCAATGGCAGGTAGAGAAAGAAGGGTTCCTCTTTTTTCGCGGCTTCGGTGATCCAGGCGCAAGCGCGGTCGCGCAGGCCGGGCAGGATCGCCTCCAGTTTCCAGCCCTCGACCATCAGGCAGGGCGAGCCGAACATGTCGTCGGGCTTGGGCACGGTCGGTGCCTTCACCGCCTTGCGGTCTTCCAACCAGGTGAAGGGGCCCATGTTGGGCAGGTCCACGCCGAAGTAGAAATCGAAGCCGTGGTCGCGCGGACCGCCGACGAACTCCTTGCTCCAGTCGATACTGGCCTCGGCGGCGGCGATCTTGTCCTTGGCTCCACGCCAGATCTTGTCCTTGTCCTCGATGTGGCCGTTGGCGAGCTTGCCCTCTGCGTTTTTCCAGCCGATGCCTAGATGCCACTTCCCAACCATGCCAGTGTGGTAGCCGGCCTCCTTGAGTAGTTCGGGCAGCGTCAACTCCTCGTCGCGCAGCAGCGGCTGGCCGTAGGACCAGAGCACCTCATGCTTGAGTCGAGTGCGCCAGCAGTAGCGACCGGTCAACAGCCCATAACGGGTGGGCGTGCAAACCGCTGAGCCGGAATGACCGTCGGTGAAGTGCATGCCCTGGTCAATCAGCCGGTCGATGCGCGGGGTTTTGAGACCGCCGAGCTCGTCATTGAAGGCCGAGACCGAGTCGTAGCTCATGTCGTCGGCCAGAATGAGGATGATATTGGGGGACTCTGCGGTTTCGGGGGCGGCCGGTGCAACAGTCAGCAAGGCGGCAGTCAGGAGCAGTGTCAGGAGGGCCGATATTGGAGTTTTCATACACCATGCTAACTGCCGTGCTCGCCCCGGCCTTGCAAGCATCCAATCCGGAGCAGTTGTGCCGATAGCAGGGTCATTTCATCTGGCAGTTTTCGGCAAGCGATCCGTCCGGCAGCGGCCGGACGTTCCATTACCCTTATAGAAAGAGGAGCCAGGGGTCGGGAGTGGTTCTTCGCTAATTTTAGTGGTAGGTTATGAGTCAGTGCGTTGAATTTGAACCACCCGCTGCGCTGGAGACACAGAGACACCGAGGTGGTTTGCCTCGGAATTAAAGAACGAGACGCTTGATGCCTGGCCCCCTGTAGCGATGCACCTCAATTGCGGCGCCAATGATCTTCTTCGTTAGGTCTTCTTCTATAAGTGAATGATTCAGGCTAGAAACCTCATAGTTTTCCCTAGATTAGCAAGCCTCCTCCGTGTCTCCGCGTCTCCGTGGTAAATATTGCTTCGCCATCTCCGGAAATCTCGCCTAATCCTTACTCGCAACGAAAAGGAACCTTTGCTGAAGCTGCACGCTACGTTGTCATGCGACCACAGTTACCCCCATCGATTTCTTCGGTAAGAATTCCAGAGAAGGTCGCTGCGCTCAAACCGCTTCCGTCTCCATTCTATTACGCCGTGACAAGTAATAACGCTTACGGAAGGACGGCCAACGGGGCCGTCCAATGCAGGATTTTTTTGCATTGATCCGCCCCGTTGGCGGATCTTCTTAAGCGTGGGTAAGCGGTTTAAAAAAATGGCAGTATGGCTCTTACCTGGCCCCAGGCCATGAGCTTGTCGAATGGCGAAGCAAGGTAATCGGAGAGTCGTCCATCGTAGCGGTGTGCTTTAGCCACCGTAAAGACCGCAGCCAAATCTTGGATTCGATTAAGATTACGATTAGGAGTAAGATTAAGACCTCTACACTAGCGATATGCGAATTTGGCTCATTCCCAGATGGCGATACATTTTTGAGACAATTTCCGAGCGGAGACGCCACGTTACCCACTTTCCACCTTCCGACCTCCGTTCTCTGACTCACCTAATTCTGTTCGATCACCACACGCAGGAAGATTCGCGACATCGCTTCGCTGGCCGTTGCGGTGACTGTGGCGGTGCCCTCGTTGGTCAAACTGCTGAAGCTGACGGTGGGGCCGCCCACCGGGCCTTCAAAACTGGGATACCAGTCGATCAGATTGGGCGACCATTGGTAGCTGCCGACAGGAACCCGATGGGGTCATTCCGTCAGGGGCCCTGCCATCTCCCTGCTGGAGACCTGCGCTGCATTCAGCAACTTCTTCGGCACAGCCGCCCCGTCGATTCCGCTTGATGACATCCGCTTGCGCTTCAGCCTGTGAATGTTATCTGGGAGTAGGGTTTTTTATTACGTTTCATGGTTGAAATGGTAGTCTCAAAAATGCCTCACCATCTACAACTCCTCCGATGTCATCTGCTACTCCCCATCACAACCTAACAAAAACCTAAAATCATGCCCCATTTTGCAAATTTTCTTCCATGCTTGGCTGCCCTAGCCCTGGCTCTTGCCACCGCTCATTCGGCCGAACCTGCCGAGTCCGGAGCCCCGCAGGTCAGCCGCGACAAAGCCACAGGCCACATCTCGATCACCGACGCCGGAACGCCGGTTCTGCAATATTTGTATGAAAACACCCCCATCCCGGATGGCTTCTTCGACGGCCTCCCGGAAAAGAGGCTGACCTACCTCCGCAAGCACGCGATTCCGCGTAGCAACTACCTTCACCCGATTTACGGTCCGGACGGCACCGAGTTAACAGCCGATTGGAACAACGACCACCCGCATCACCGTGGGATCTACTGGGCATGGCCGGAAGTGCAATTCAAAGGTGAAACCGGCGATCTGCACGCGCTGCAGCGGGTCTGGGCCCGGCCGACCGGAAAAATGGAGACTCGCAGCGGCGACGACTGGGCCGAACTGAAAGCCGAGAACCGTTGGATGTGGGAAGACAAAACACCGATCGTGCGCGAAACCGCGACGATCCGGGTATGGAAACCAGGCGTCCATGGTCGCTACATCGACCTCACCTTCCAATTTGAGGCCCTTGAAGATAGTATCACCCTAGCCCGGCGCCATACCAAGCACTACGGAGGACTCAACATCCGTCTGGCGAAGATCAAGGACATGAAGCTGACACATCACGCCGATCCAGCCAGTGCCATGCCACGGATTGCATGGCAAATGGCAAGTGGCACCTGGAGCGGAGCCAAGGCACCCCTATCAATGATTGTCTTCGAAAACACCAACAACCCCGGCTATCCCGCAGACTACGTAAATTACCCGGATCTGCCCTGGTTCCAGCCGGCATTCCCTCATGCCGGAACTCGGTATCAACTCAAAAAGTCTGAGCCGCTCGTTCTGCGCTACCGGCTCTGGCTCCGCCCCGGCCCGCCACCGGGCGATGAAGAACTCCGCAAGCAATGGACAACCTATCAAAAATCTAACATAAAATAACAACAATGAAGAACAACAATGCGCAAAACCGCTTCACCCGCCGTCACATCCTCAAGGCCGGCGCCGCCGTCGCCGCGCCGATGATACTGCCCTCCCGGCTTTTCGGACAAAACGCACCGTCTAACAAAATTACGCTGGGCGTCATTGGTAGCGGGAGTAAGGGTTACGGGGGGATGTTGAACTTCATGAGTAATCCTGCGTCGCAAGTCGTCGCCGTGTGCGATGTGAACCGCAAGCATCGTGATCGCGCCGGCGACAAGGCCAAGATCCCAGCGGATCGCCGCTACAACGACTTCCGAGAATTATTAGCCCGAGACGACGTCGATGCCGTGCTGATCGCCAGTCCGGACCACTGGCACGTGCTGCAGGCCAAGGCTGCGGTGGAGGCGGGCAAGGATGTCTATTGTGAAAAACCCCTCAGCAACACCATCGAAGAAGGCCGGGCGCTGGTCAACGCCGTGAACAAAAACAAGGCGGTCTTCCAACACGGCACCCAACTACGTTCCAAGATCACCAACCACAAGGTCTGCTCGCTGGTGCGCAACCAAGTCATTGGCGATGCCAAAGAGGTCACCATCGGCTCGCCTCCGGGTCTGGCGACCGGCGGCCACGCCCCAGAACCGGTCCCCGAGTGGCTCGACTGGGACTTGTTCCAAGGACCGGCCCCAGAGAAGCCATACACGTCATGGCGCTGGGCGCGCTCGAAAGAAACCAACAACCAGGCATCTTGGTATTTCATCAGCGACTACTCGAAATCCGGTTGGGTGGCAGGATTCGGAGTACACGATATTGACCTCGCGCTGTGGGGTCTGGGGATCACCAGCGAGGGGCCGATCACGATCGAGGGCAAGGGCGTGTTCCCAAAGTCCGGCCTTTTCGACACCGTGCTCACCTACGAGTTGCAGTTCACCTGGCCGGATGGCCGGAGGATCACGATGACGGACACCAGCCGAAACAAACACGGCGTGAAATTCCAGGGCAACAAGGACTGGTTATACTGCCGCACCAGCATGAATGCGAGCAACCGTGAGATCCTCCGCACCCCGCTTAAGGGTCTCGACATGAAGCTATACGAGTCGCGACAACACGAGGGGAACTTCATCGAATGCTGTAAATCCCGCCGACCTACGATCGCCACCATCGAAGCCGCCCACCGCGCCACCAGCCTCTGCCTCGTCGGCGGCATCTGCCTGAATCTCGGCCGCAAATTGACCTGGAACCCGGTGAACGAGCAATTTACGGATGACGCGGAAGCGAATGCGCTGTTGAGCTACGAAATGCGCGGACCTTGGGCACTATGAGCATGACTAGACGTTCACTCACCCATGCACTCGCCGGCGTCAAAGAGATCATGATGAAACTTCTCCTTTTCAATCTATTCATCCTGTTCACTTCATGTGTCGCAGCAGAACAAAAAAACAAGCCGCTGAACTTGCTTCTGTTGATGACCGATCAGCATCGCGGCGATTCCTTGGGCGCTGCTGGAGCGAACTGGGTAAAGACGCCGAATCTGGACCACCTGGCTAAAGAAGGCATGCTTTTCGAGCGGGGCTACGCTTCCATACCTTCCTGTATCCCGGCAAGAACCAGCCTTTTAACGGGCAGAAGCCCATGGGGTCACGGTCTACTGGGATATGTAGAAGTGCCCGATTACCCTGTTGAAATGGCCAAAACTCTGACCGCCGCTGGCTTTCGCACCCATGCTGTGGGGAAAAATCATTTCTCTCCCATGCGTAACAAACACGGCTATCAAACTGTCGAACTTGAGGAAGGCTGGCATACCGCCAGGAGTGGCATTCACGCCTTTGAGGCAAAAAACCGATTGAAGCCGTTCAAAGATGAAGATAAGTGCGACTACACCCTCTGGTTTGAAAAGCAGATGCCTGGAAAAAGCCTCAATGCCTCCGGGCTCGGCTACACGGATCATCGCGGTGGCCATCCCTTTCCCTACGAGGAGCGCCTGCACCCAACAAACTGGACAGCTGATCGCGCCGTCGATTTTCTTAAGAAACATCAAGTCGGCTCTCGCTGGTTCTTGAAAGTTTCCTTTCAGCGACCACACCCACCATTTGATCCGCCCAAACGCTTTCTTGATCATTACGCCACCAACCCAACGATTCCTATGCCAGTCGTGGCTCGCTGGGCTGAGAAAAAATACGGCCACGCCAAAAGTTCTCTAGAAAAAAGACCCAATGCCACCAACGGCGTTTTCCCGGAAAAGGAAATTCGTGCATCGCGATATGCCTACTACTCAATGATCAATCACGTCGACGAACAGGTGGGGAAAGTGATACAAGCGCTGAAGGAAAGAGGTGAACTGGAAAACACACTGATCATCTACTGCTCCGATCACGGCGACATGATGGGCGATCACCACATGTGGCGAAAATGCCGAGCTTATGAGGGCTCTGCACGGGTGCCGATCATTATACGCTGGCCCAAAAGCATGGGCTGGAACGATCAACGCGGCCAGGTCAGGCAGGAACTGGTGGAACTGCGCGATATTTTCCCAACCTTCCTTGACGCCGCTGGCCTTCCCAAGCCAGACGTAGTTGATGGACTCAGTATATTGGATATTCTTCGCGGCAATAAATGGCGCAGCATTCTGGATCTGGAACATTCCAGGATCTATGAGAAGGACAATGCATGGATTGCCCTGACCGACGAGCGATACAAATATATCTACTTCCATCATACCGGCCAACATCAGCTATTTGATTTGAAAAACGATCCAGCAGAAACGGTTGATCTATGTGTAGATGTAAAAAATTCAAAATTGATAGCGTCTTGGCGTCAAAAGATGATCGATCATCTGAGTATTAGGGGTGAAAAGTGGGTCAAGGACGGTCAACTCGTCATTCATAAGAAGGCGATCAATTTTGGAGATAATCATCCTCGAAATAAGCGGAAACAACCCGACGAGACTAAAAAATAGGATGACATCTCCCGTTGCCTATAAGATAATAAAAGGGTCAGGTGAATCAATTCTTGCAACAATCGCCTTTTTCATCCGCTTCATCGCCCGGTCTCCATCCACTCGAAACGTTTGCTCGGCGGCTTCCGATACTCCCGGAGGCTCGTCCACTCCATGCTGTCGAATCCCTCGCCCTCCGCTATCATTCCCGCCCTCACTGGATTGAGGTGCACGTAGTCCACCAGTTGCTTGTAGTAGGCGCCCTCCTAATGCTGTACCACGATGGCCTTGTATCTTCGGATCGTGAAAAGCTCAAACGATCTCCAAATAGAGCTCGGGCATAACCAAAGCCAGTATTGGAACCCCTTCCCCGACGTGGAACTACTGCTCTCAATTCTGTTCGACTACCACACGCAGGAAGATTCGCGACATCGCTTCGCTGGCCGTTGCGGTCACTGTGGCGCTGCCCTCGTTGGTCAAACTGCTGAAGCTGACGGTGGGTCCGCCCACCGGGCCTCCAAAATTGGGATACCAGTCGACCAGATTGGGCGACCATTGGTAGCTGCCGACAATGTCGGACGGTGCGCGCGGATTCTTTGGGTGGGTGAAGGTGATGACGGTGCCATCGCTTTCGAGGGATGACAGACTGGTGGAGGCATCTGTCGGATCGGTGCCGAACCAAGCTTCCAGCATGTTGACAATGCCATCCTTGTCCGGATCGTCGCCGACAGCGGTTTGCCCGCCCAAGTCGTAGCTCGCCGCCCAGTCGGAGTAAGCACCGGGCATGGTCAGAATGACGAGTCCGGAGGTCGCCGCCCAGTTGTTCAGAATATAGCGGTTGAGCGCACTTTGACCAAGACTGCCGCTATAATCCTGATCCAGGTTGAAGCGTAGAGCTGCCTCCGACCGGACCGGCGTATTGCCGCTGTAAAAACTTTGCAGCAAGGCAAGGGCCTCGCCGGATTCAAGCGTGAAGGTGACGTCGACATTCGGGACCAAGTCAATCGAACCAACATCCGTTCCCGATGCTTCAAAGTGGCTCCCCACCAGCGCGTGACTCGCATCGCTGGGACCCTGATAATAGAGGTCGGTGCCGGTCGTAGTCGGGTCGATCGTATCCAGCAGGTAGGTGTCCAACTGATAATCATCATCACTATGATCCCGGAACGCGTTGATTTGATAGGTGAATGAGAGCCCAGTGATGATCTCACCGGCGGGTAGTGTCGGAAGTTCGTAGCGGTAAACCACGTTGCTATCCGTTCGGTTCAATTCGCTAAAGCTCCCCGTCCCCCCAACGGTTGTATAATTATTAGCGGCGTAATAACCGGGCACATTGGCATTTTCCTGAGCATCACCTATGATTTGGTCGACCGCCACACGTGTGGCCGGGTGACTCAATGGATCGACGATCTCGGCTAAAACCGTTAAGGTAATTTGCTCGGTAGCAAGCTTCGTCCCGTCGGTGGCAGCCAGCTCAAAGACGTAGATGCCCTCCGATGGGAGGGCCACGGTGGTTTCGAGGGAGGCGGCGGCGTCAAAGGTGGCGGTAGGTCCGCTGACTTGCGTCCAGCTGTAGCTGGCCGGCCCCGTGCCATAATTGTAGACGGATGGGCTGAGCGGATGGGATGCCGTGACCTCGACCGTGGCGTCTTCCTCCATAAAGAGCAGCAGACCCTGCATCCGTTTCGCCAGCTGGTCGGCGTAGAGGGATTGTGGCTCCAAGCTGTCGCCGATCCCGATTCCTTCGAGAATGTCGGCCGGAGCGGTGTTGCCGTCGATTGTGTTGGAGGCCCCGCTGGCAGTGCCGCTGGTGCCGATGACATAGCCGTAGCGCCCCTGTTCGCTTCGCACGATAGGTTCGCTCTCGTAGCGGGTGCCGCTGCCGCTGGTGTTCCAGTAAACACCGTGGGCGGAGGTGAGTGCGTGGGGGATGGTGCCCCAAACCCCACGGTGAGAAGCCGTGTAAAAGCTGTTATGGGCGTGGCAACTGTCCCACAAGTTCGAGTGGCTGAAGTGCATGTGGTTGTCCGAGCCCGAGCCGTTGGTGATATAACTTCCGGTATGACCGGTAGCTCGCTTGGTTTCACGGTCTTCACAGTTGAGGAAAACATTACCCGAGGTGCCTGCGACACTGACCACGATGCCATGGCGGGAAAAATCCGCGATGCAATCTTGAACCAGACTTTCGCTGGTGTAGCTGAGTCGGAACATGTAGCCATTCCCCCCGCCGCCGCCATATTGCGGCCGGCTCATCACACAGTCCTGCACCGTGATGCGGAAAGAGCGGCTAACGAGTATCCCGTTCGACAGCATGTGGCAGGTGCTGGTGTTGCCTGCCGGTTGGTAACTTTCGACCTCGGTGATCCAGGAGTCGCGCGCATATTGCATAAACAAGATGTAGCTGGCGTGCGTCTCATAGGCGGGTTTAGTCGGGTCGGAGTAATCTCCTTCGTCCCAAGTGCTGGTGCCCGGATGCTGGACATTGCCGATGGCCAGCGACTCGATGCCGACGCCGGACAGTAAGCCGTTGATCTTTTCGACCCGGGCGTTGTCGCGCACCTTCATCATGTAGCGGGTGGGCGCATCGATTTCGATCCAACCCTCGGCCTGATTGATGGCCACCACTTCGCGTGTGTATTCGGCATCAACTGGTGTGCCGGTCGCTTCGCTCCAGTAGGATTGCTGGTTGTGATCCGCAATCCACTCATCGGTAAAGCTCCACTTCAGGCGAACAAAATCACCCACCGCAAAGGATCCCGGAGTGGCGACCGGTAGGCGGCGCGTCGGGTTGTTCAGGTCTGCGGTTATACTGACGGCTGCTTCGGTGCTCACCGATGCGGCGCGCACCCGAATGACCTGTTTCGAGCGCATATTCGTCTCTGTGTTCGTCAGGAAGGTGCTGGCGGCACCGTCTCCCCGCAGCACGATATCGGAACTGGAGATGAGGAGGCAGCTCCCTCCCTGCGGCGAGATGCTGTAGTTGCCCGCCGGTAGATAGACCACGCCACCACCCGCTGAGGCGGCCGCATCGATGGCCGATTGGATGGCGACCGTGCTATCGCTGGCTCCGGTCGGATCGGCGCCATAGGGGGCATCAGTGACATTGAAAATGGGCCCCGTGACATTGGGCAGAGGTTCCTCGCCACGCTTGTAGCCTGCATAGGAAAAGTCCTGAATCAGCTGATCCGTGTAGAAGTCTGCGTTCTCCGGCGGTGTCCAGGATTCCGGATACAGGCTGGACTGCCAGGCATGGCCAGTCAGGGCACCCCCCAACATCAGAATGATAAACGATGGCCTGAGGAGGAGTAAATGGGTAATGGTTTTAAAATTCATGGGGCTTTGTCGCTTCTGTCATCCTAAAAAAAATGAGTTGAACCGTTAATTTACGTTAATGGACGTTAATTAACGTTCATTAACGGTTAAAAATCAATTCTGTCCTTCATTATCTGCGTGCATCTGCGTGCATCTGCGGTTCCAGATTCTCTCTCATTTTTCTGCTTCTTCAGGATGAGGGGGCACAAAAAGGCCCTGCTCCGATGACGGAAACAGGGCCTGTAAAAGTGTTAAGCTGGAATGCGGCTTAGCGACGGCGGCGTAAGATGAGTGCCAAGCCAGCGAGACCGATCAGCGCCGCAGCGGATGGCTCGGGAACCGCCGTGAATGCCAGATCATCAAAGCCAGAACTAAACTCAGCCCCCCCATCGACAAACGTGATCTCGATCGAGCCGATGCTACTGGTGGACTCGGCGTCCGCGTCCCAACCGAAGTAGATCTCCCGGTGGTCGCCGTCGCCAGGTTCGCCGTCTACACCGGATGCGCCAGAATAGTTAAACGCACTTTCGAGCGCCACGTCGGATGCATCACGAAAGGTGACCGCGCCAGTCTTGTTGCCGTAAACACCTGTTAAAGCAAACGCTGCAGCCGAGACGGTCTGGTCGCCAGTAAAACTCGATCCGTCCCATGTCCCAAAGGTAATGGTCATGACCGAGGTGTTGCTGCCGGGATCGGCGTTGCGGGTGGACAGGGCAGAGCCGGTGGAAGTCGTAAAGAGTGCATTGGTCGCGTTGCCTCCCGCAAAAGAGGTGCTGTTAGTGATCTCAACCAGAATGTCGGGAAGCGTTCCATCGGTAAAGCTGACGACGTTTGATGCCGTCCCGCCGTTGGTGCCCGCACTAGCAAAGCCGGTAAAGTCCTGCAGCACGCGCAGGTCGTCGCGTGCTTCAAGCGTCGTCTGTGCAGTGCCAAAGGATACATCGATGCCTTGACCGCCGGTTGGGTCGATCACATCGCCGGGGCCCGATGCGAGCGTCGGGTTGATGATCACTGCGGCATCGGCCGAGCCGGGGGAGAGTAGGAGTGCACCTGTCAAGCTGAGCGAGGCCAAGGCTGCAAGTGGGAGTGAACGGTTGTAGGTTTTCATAATAGTATAATTGTGGATGTGTGGGCTGTGAAATGAATGATTCAACAAACGGAAATTTCAAACAATTAGTAGAATAAGACAGCGGTGGATTGACTTGGCAAAACATATTATTTTACCTGCTGACCCTTTTTAGAGGCAGTTTTTTTTGGGGGGGGGTAGCAAAAGGGTCGGTCATGCTGGAATGGCACGGACTTAAGGTGCCTTTTCGAAAGTAGAAGCGTGCTTCCAGCCGCTGACTAAGTGGCATGAGCGGCAAGATGCCGCTTATACAGTGGCTTAAGTCCGTGCCATTCCGGTCATGCTGCTTTTTCATGCTGCTCGGTGCGGGAGTGCTGACAATTAGATTCAGAAGTCGGAGGCCAGAGGTCGGAGGTCAGAGGTCAGAGGACCAAAA
>Ga0307933_1000938_pt1 | contig 25248 bp, 19 predicted proteins | sample OrgLakmetageno88_FD_201811 | JGI IMG/M metagenome (GOLD analysis project Ga0307933, IMG submission 201811) | Saline water microbial communities from Organic Lake, Antarctica - #88 | ecosystem: Environmental > Aquatic > Non-marine Saline and Alkaline > Saline | place: Antarctica: Organic Lake... | reverse complement strand
ACTGAACTACCACTCCGCATCTAAAACACAACACTTGGGAATGTATAAGAAACGTCACCATCCTCAAGCGCGGCGCAGATAATACGGTGCAGGCATGTGATAGTCAACTGCTTTTTTGAACCTTTTCGGAAACCTTTTCACAAACATAGAAATGCTTGTTCAATTAACATACAAGCTTGGCTTTATGCCTCTCCTGCGGATACCTCTGGGGGTGACTGTTTTTTCTTAAATTTGAGCTTAGCCATAAGCGGGCGAAGCTTAGTAAGTAAGTGATTATCCGGGCGGCGGCGGCGATCATAAATTAAAAAGATTACAATACCGCCGATGGTCAGGACTACCGCATTAATCGCTAGTACTAATTTTAGTAAATCATTCGCTTTTTTCTCTTCGGCGGCCTTTGCATCTGCAATCGCTCTTTGTTCTGCTTCTTTTTGCGCTGCGAGTATTTCACTCTCGGTAAGCACCGGAATGACTTCCTCAATTACCGGCAATTCGGTTCTAAAATTATAATCTGGCAACGATAACATAATTTCTCGACCACCTAGCGTTTTTGCAAAAATCTTTATTTCTGCAGCATAAATACCAAAACCTGAATTAAGAAGTTTTAGTTGTCGCTGATAATCACCGACCCCTGTTACCGAAACACGCTCCACATCGCCCTCAGGGCCTCTCAGCGAAGCTTCAAGCATCAATGTGTTGCTATCTAGGTAATCGGCATCAGGATCAATGAGAATGCGATGGAAGCCCTCGCCACTATCATCTTCAATATGAGTCACTGTTACTGGAGGCGGCAATAACATGACTTTGTCAGTCATTAGCTCACGACTAAATAAGGGAGTACGTATATTAAAAACAGGTTGCCACTCGCCATATGCGACTTCTAAATTAAACTGGCCGGTGAAAATACCATCACCTGGGGTTTCATCTAAGCCCATACCGTTATCTTTGAAACGAGAAATATTGCGTGTGCCTAGGCCAAAGTTTGCGTAATCCGGCACGTTTGTGCTCATAAAATCAATCGACAAGACAACAATATCTTTGAACTCTCGATAATTGACTTCTTTGTCGGCGTTGCGCAGCACCGCTGTCTGTTTTAACGTCTCTCCAGAAAACACGGGGCTAGGAATAGGATCTGCTTGCAAGGTTAAATCGGCAATCACCATCACGCGGCTTCCAGGAAGCACTTCACCAAGCGCTTGCCAAGGTCCAGGCATTGGATTAGTAAGCTCAATCATGTCGTAGGTGTCAGTTTCAAACCAACGATAGCTATCATCTACAGAATCGTTATCTAAATAAAGCTTACTGCCATCTGGGCGCACGAGAACAATGGGCTGTGCACCAAATTGTCGGAAAAAGACTAAAGTCACTTCTTCCACATCATCATCAATACGAAATCGATTATTAAGCAAGGCAATACTGTTTTGATATTCATTGCCAATAGGAATGATTTTTTCAATCACATTTTTATCTGAAGGAGTATCTTGAGTATCTGCAGGAGTATCTTGAGCCTTAACTGCAACAGCTACAATCACGCAAAAAAACGCAGCCCAGAACCAGCTGAGCATGCGTAATATTGATTTATTCCGACGTCTGACGCCAGATAACTGTATTCGATTTTTTTTCAATGACATCTAAATATGATTGGTGCTTTGCTAATTCATCGGCATTAGCACTAATAATCTTTAAATTTGCTTTATTTTTTATTCTAATCACACCGGTTTCTGAGCTGTCATTGCCGCGTTCATCATTGTGCGCTAGTCCTAAAGCGGTTTGACCACCTGTCATATACAAATAAACATCAGCGAGTATTTCGCTATCTAACAAGGCTCCATGAAACGTTCGGTGACCATTATCGACATGATACGCTCTGCATAAAGCATCGAGATTATTCTTCTTACCCGGACGAATTTTACGGGCTAGTGCAAGTGTATCGAGAACCGTGCAAACATCGCTTGTAACCGGAAGATTCATACCTGCAAGCTTAAACTCATGGTCCATAAAACCAACATCAAAGGGAGCATTGTGAATGACCAACTCTGCCCCTCTGATGTAATCAACGAAGGCTTGTGCAATTTCTGTAAACTTTGGCTTATCAATCAAAAATTCATTGGTAATACCATGCACATTAATAGCTTCTTGTTCTATTTCTCTTTGAGGATTGACGTATACATGAAAGTTATTGCCAGTAAGTTTGCGGTCTATCATCTCTACACACCCTATTTCAATGATGCGATGACCATCAAGAGGGTTTATGCCGGTGGTTTCAGTATCTAGCACTATTTGACGCATTTAATTTTCCTTTTTATATCTAGGGTAAGTATACTGCGCCTCATTCTTGCTGAACACCGCCAATCCAAACAAAGCGAAAAAATAATGAAAAAAATAATTATGTACACGGATGGTTCTTGTCTTGGCAACCCAGGCCCTGGCGGCTATGGAGCTTTGATCATTTTTGGAAAACATCAAAAAACCATATCAAAAGGCTTTGTTCATACTACTAATAATCGAATGGAGTTAATGGCACCCATTGCGGGTTTAAACGCATTAAGCGAGACCTGTTCAATAGATTTGTATACCGATAGCCAATACGTTAAGAACGGTATCAATCAATGGATAAAAGGCTGGAAGAAAAACAACTGGCGAACGTCGGCGAAAAAACCTGTTAAGAATGTTGATTTGTGGAAAGATCTCGATCAAGCCTGCAGCAAGCACGAAATTAAGTGGCATTGGGTAAAAGCGCATTCCGGACATACCGAAAATGAATTAGTAGACGACTTAGCGCGTGAAGCCGCAACCTCCGACGCAAAGCATGATGACAATGGCTTTGAAGAGGCAAGTTCATGAAAACAGCAATAGTTTTACATCCAGAGCGCGAAAAATCATTAAAGCGTAAGCATCCATGGATATTTGAAGGTGCCATCGCAAACGTTATAGGCAATCCGCACAGTGGAGCAACCATAGATGTACTTGCTGATAATGGTGAATGGCTGGCAAGAGCGGCCTACTCCCCTGAATCGCAAATTAGGGCACGTGTATGGACCTTTGAGCAGGATTGCGTTATTGATGATGGTTTTTTTAAACGTAAATTACAACAAGCGCTTGATGTAAGAAAAGACTGGTTGTCTCGCAATGATACCGACGCTTATCGTTTGATTGCATCCGAATCTGACGGCTTACCTGGGATCACCATAGACAAGTATGCCAATGTGCTGGTCATGCAGTTACTGAGTACCGGTGCAGAAAAGCATAAATCAAAAATAGTGAACGCCCTCAGCTCACTGTTCCCTGGGCATATTATTCATGAGCGCAGTGATGTGGATGTGCGTAAAAAAGAAGGCTTAGAGCCTATCATTCAAACGCATGTTGGTGAGCTACCCAATGATGTGGTAATCCACGAAAACGGTCTTAAAATCAAGGTTGACCTCATCGCCGGTCATAAAACAGGTTTTTATCTCGATCAGCGTAAAAACAGAGCAATCACAGGCGCTCTTTGCAAAGGAAAACGTGTATTAAACTGTTTTAGCTATACGGGCACATTTTCACTCTATGCGCTAAAAGGCGGCGCTGAATCAGTGGTCAATGTAGATGTGTCTGAAAGTGCTTTAAACACATCTAAAGCCAATTTAGCGCTGAACTTCGACGAAACTAGTCAAGCTAAAGTAAGTCATGTAAAGGAAGATGTTTTTGAACTGCTTAGACGTTACAAAGAACAAGGTATGAAGTTTGATGTCATTGTTATGGACCCACCAAAGTTTGTAGAAAACAAATGGCACTTGGTGCGAGCTGCCCGCGGCTACAAAGATATTAACCGTATTGCATGCGAACTCTTATCTGATAATGGATACCTAGTCACGTTCAGTTGTTCAGGACTCGTGAGTCAGGATCTATTTAACAAAATAGTGGCCGATGCCGCACTTGATGCTAACACCTATCTCAATTATGTACAGAAACTAGAACAAGATAGCGACCACATGATCGCTAGCTATTTTCCAGAAGGCGCTTACTTAAAAGGACTTGTGTGCGTCAAACGCCCATAAGTCTTATTTCATTTCGCTAATTTCAACGCCGACTAAGCAGGTATTGTCGGTGCTTGCATCACAACGCACTACTTTTGCTTTGGCTTCTAAAGAAGGGATTTGGTCGTTATTTGAGTCGATAGTGATATCGAGCAACGTACCTAATTCAATAATTGAAAGCTCAACTTCCAGTGACATACCGGTGGCGCTTATATCGCGACAAACCGCTGCAAAGGGAGTGGCTGATGGATTGTCTAATAATGAAACTTCGCAAGGAGAATTGACCATCATTCGATAGAAATTCCGCTTATCATCATACCCCAACATAGTGCTACCTCTTAATCCATAAAATGTTGAATGTTAGTTATAGGGAGTTGCACTAAAAGTGTCAACCGTTTATTCAAAAACATAGGTATAAATATCGCCTTAAGCTTGAGAAATTCGGTTCATTACACGCTTCAAAGATATTGGAAATTTAGTGCCTAGTTGTTGCGCAAACAAAGACACCCTGAGTTCTTCTATCATCCAGCGAACATCTTCAATGTCTTGTAAATTCAAATGTTTATTTTTGTAATCGGTTTGCAAGGCATGATAGGCGTTTTCTGCTTTATCAATATCAAGTTGATTAATACGATCACGATTAGGGTCTACCTTTAGCTTCTCTGCGCGATACACTAATGCTTTTAGATATCGATTCCAATCCTCTAAACGTACTTCACCTAGTTCATATACAAACCCCTTGAACACCAGTTGGTTCAAATGCCCATGTAAATGCTTTATTTGATTGATAATATTGAGTGGAATATTACCTTTAGTGTGTTTATTGACCTGATTAGCTAACGCGAGACCCACCTCTACTTGCGTGGCAATTCTGAGTGCCTGCTCATTAATATTTGCTCTAACTAATTCACACATTGCCTTGAACTGATCCTGCGTTCTCACTTTATCGGCACTGCTTTGTTGATTAACAATTGAGTGTATGCCAGCAAGAATAATGTCATCTATGAGAGGTTTAATTTGACCAAAAGGATTAAAATACAAGCTTAACTTAGCTTTATTAGGCAACTTTTCTTGCAAAAACTTCACAGGAGAAGGCACGTTCATTTTAATTAGCTCGTACAAACCGCGCTGATGTTGCTGCGCGGCATCAACAACATTATCGATTAAAGATAGCTTTACCCTGTTAGTATCAAATACTAGTGCTGGAAAAGCCTTCACTTCATAACCCGCCTGCTTTTGCGTGAATTGCGTCGGTAAGTCACCAAAGTCCCATTCAGTCACTTTATCTTTTTCTAGTTCAGGCGTAGCCACTTTCTCAATACTTTGCTGCAATTGGCCTTTGAGGCCTAGTTTAAGTGCATTTAAAGATTTACCCTGCTCTACCATTTTTTGCTTGGCGTCTTCAATCACAAAGTTAAAACGTAAATGGCTAGGTAAAGCACCCGCATCAAAATCCTCTGCGCTGACCTTAACACCCGACATTTTAAATAACTTTTGGGATAGCGCATCAATAATACTCATGGGAGCGCCTGTATCAGTGACATCCTGCATGTCGGCTAGAGCAGCTTGCGCATAATCAGGGGCTGGCACAAAATTTCGACGTAAACGCTTTGGTAAAGACTTAATAAGGTGGGTAACTAACTCGTGGCGCATGCCCGGAACGAGCCAATCAAAGCCAAGTTCCTTTAACTGGTTAAGCAAGGGCACTGGTATATGTATCGCAACGCCGTCAAGCGCTTGATTAGGTTCAAAATGATAACTCAGCGGCAAATGCAGGTTGCCTTGGTGCCACGTATCGGGATAATCGCTGGCTGATATACCAGCTGGGTCTCGTTTCAGCAGGTCTTCGTAGTTAAACTTTAAGCAGTCTGGGTGTGTTTTTTGTATGCGCTGCCACCACTTTTTGAAGTTTGCTTCATTGTTGATATGTTCTGGCAGTTTTTCATCATAAAAAAAACAAAGGGTCTCTTCATCAGCCAAAATATCTCTGCGTCTGGACTTCTTTTCAAGCAGTTCAACGTTGGCTATTTGCTCTTGGTTGTAAGACAAAAAGGCATGGTTTAATTTGGTGTGGCCATTGACCAAAGCCTCACGAATAAAAAGGTCTCGACTCACTACGGGGTCAATTAGGCTGTAATTAACTAAGCGTCGCGTCACAATAGGCAAACCAAAAAGCGTCATGGTCATATAAGCCATTACCGCGCCACGGTTTTTGCTCCAGTGCGGCTCAGCATAGCTGTATTTTGATAGGTCTTTTGCAAGAGGTTCAAGCCACTGCACATCAATTTGCGCAACTTGACGGGCGAATAGCCTTGAGGTTTCAACAAGTTCTGCCGCCATAATCCACTTTGGCGAGGCTTTAAATACATTAGATCCGGGGAAAATCATAAACTGTGTATTTCGACTGCCCAAGTATTGGCGGTTATTGTCTTTCATTCCCAATTGGGATAATAGGCCACAGGCAAGCGATGTATGAATCGCTTCATACTCTGCCGGCTCAGAGTTGAGTCTCAAATCAATACTAACAAGGGTTTGCTTTATTTGGCTTACGATATCTTGCCATTCTCGCATGCGTTGAAAGTGAATAAAGTGCTGCTTACACCATTTCCTGAGTTGACTCTGGCTTAGTGCTTTTTGCTGTGCCTTAAATGCTTCCCACAAGTTTAGTAAGCTCATAAAATCTGACGACTTATCGGCAAACTCACTGTGGGCCTGGTCTGCTTGCTGTTGTTTGTCTTGAGGTCGCTCTCGAGGGTCCTGTACACTTAGGCCAGATGTGATCACAACGGTTTCGTATACCGCATCAAGCTCACCGGCTTTTAAAATCATTCGAGCATAGCGTGGATCTAAGGGCAAGGGTGACATTTTTCGCCCCACTTTAGTTAGGCGTAACCTCCCTGAGCCATATTCAACAGCACCCAGCTCTTCAAGCAGCTTTATGCCGTCATTAATATTTCGCTCATCAGGGGCTTGCACAAAAGGGAAGCGACTGATCTCGCCAAGCCCGAGTGCAAGCATCTGAATAATGACACTCGATAAATGTGTGCGAATTATTTCGGGGTCGGTAAATTCAGATCTCGAAAGGTAGTCTTGCTCAGAGTATAAACGAATACAAATACCGTCGGATACCCTGCCGCATCGTCCTGAACGTTGATTCGCCGAGGCTTGTGAAATTGGCTCAATTGGTAAACGTTGAATTTTACTGCGCTGAGAATAACGAGATATACGTGCAACACCGGTGTCGATAACAAACTTAATACCAGGCACGGTAAGCGACGTCTCTGCGACGTTGGTAGAGAGCACTATTCGACGCCCATTGTGCGCAGAGAATATATGGTTTTGCTCGCCAGCAGACAGGCGAGCATACAGTGGCACAATTTCAGTATTGCGATATTGACGTCGAGATAGTGCATCTTGTGCATCTCGAATATCACGTTCACCACTGAAAAAGATAAGAATATCGCCTGATTTTTCACGCATTAATTCATCTACCGCATCTATCAGCAGCTCAGATTCATCCGTTTCTTCTAAATTGGCTTCTCGGCCATAAAAATCAACAGGGTCTTTATATCGAATTTCAACTGGATATGTGCGCCCGCTAACTTCAATGATAGGCGCTTGATTGAAATGTTCTGAGAAACGTTCGGGGTCTATTGTTGCAGAGGTAATAATAAGCTTTAAATCGGGTCTTTTAGGTAAAAGCTGCTTTAAATAGCCTAACAAGAAATCAATGTTAAGACTGCGCTCATGGGCCTCGTCAATAATAATGGTGTCGTATTGGCTCAAAAAGCGGTCTTGTTGAATTTCAGCCAATAAAATACCGTCTGTCATTAATTTTACAAGACTGTTGTTGCCTACTTGGTCATTAAATCGCACCTTAAAGCCAACCGTCTGACCAAGCGGACTGTCTAACTCCTCTGCTATTCGATTTGCCACGCTGCGCGCCGCAAGGCGTCTAGGCTGTGTATGACCAATAAAGCCGCTAATGCCACGCCCTAACTCCAAACACATCTTTGGGATTTGTGTAGTCTTACCAGAGCCGGTCTCGCCAGCGATAATTACCACTTGGTGTTTTTCAATCAGCGATTTTATGTCATCTTTTTTATGCGCAACAGGTAAATCAGGATAGGAAATTTTAGGTAAAGATGCTTCACGGCGTTCAAATTCTTGCTGTGAAGCCAAAATACTCAGCATGAGCTTCTCTTCAGCTATTTGAAGCTTGTCAGCATCTTGAATTTTTGACAGTTCACGGGCTTTCCGAGTAATCGAAAACCGATGCTTTTGCATACAGGTGAGTAAAGATTTAGCTAGACTTACTGCCATATTTTTAATTTCTTACCTATCAGTATTGTTTTGAGAAAATCCATGTATTGAGAAAATCCGTGTATTAATAAAATCCGTTGCGATATAATTTTAGAGACCATTAATGTTGAGAGCATTTCATTAGCATAAAAAGCGATCAAAATAAAAAGCACCCAACCGGGTGCTCTGTGTACGTGAGATTTAACAAATTAGTCTTTATAAATACCAATAAACTTTTCGCCCTTGGTATTGATACTCCCGCGATACATTCCTTCGGTATTAAACGGCATCGCAATATTACCCTTTGCATCGATCGCAATTATGCCACCCTCGCCGCCTGCCGGCTTTAAGACATCGTGAATCACTGTGTTTGCAGCATCGTTTAAGCTCACACCTTGATATTTCATCCGGGCACAAATGTCAGCAGCAACAATATAACGGATAAAGTATTCACCATGACCTGTTGCAGACACCGCACAAGAGCTATTATCTGCATAAGTACCGGCGCCGATAATAGGCGAGTCTCCTACTCTACCAAAGCGTTTTGCGGTCATACCACCGGTAGACGTGCCAGCAGAAATATTACCATTAGCATCTAAAACGACAATGCCTACTGTGCCAAATTTATAATCATCTTGGTGCCCGACCATAGGAGCTGTTTGTGCTTGAGTGCCGTCAATTCTTGCCTTAGCACGTTGTAGGGCTTCAAAGCGTCTGGGTGTATTAAATATGGCGTTATCGACCACTTCTAAGCCATTATCCACGGCGAAACGCTCTGCTCCCTTTCCAGATAACATAACGTGTACGGACTCCTCCATGACCAAACGCGCTGCTAAGATAGGATGTTTTACGGTTGTTAAACTCGACACAGCACCCGCTTGCAAGGTATCACCCCGCATTATGGAAGCATCAAGCTCATGTCCACCATCGTAGGTGTAGACCGCACCAACCCCTGCATTAAAAAGCGGTGAATCTTCTAGATATTGAATACTTGCGACAATGGCATCGAGGCCATCTTTACCGGCTTTTAATTCAGCATATCCAAGCTCTAAGGCTTTATCGATGGCAGCTTTGAACTCAGATTCTTGTTCAGGGCTCAAATTTGCGCGTGTAATAGTGCCAGCCCCGCCATGCATAGCAATAGCGATGGGCGCAGCAGCAGGTTCAGCAGCTGAGGTATGAAAAGATATGCTAGTAGTTAGCGACAGGGTGAGAAGTAACGATGTACTTGCAGTAGACAAAAAACGGCGGTTCATAGATTAATCCTTGCGATGGTAAGCTTGGCACTGGCGCTTACGAGCGAAACGCGCATGCAATATTATTATTGCCTTAACATTAAGGCTATTCGCAATAAATGTCTAATCTCTTACAATAAAATCCGAACTATCGACGCGATGAAATAGCTTGCCACTTATTTAGTTCTAGTTGCGGTACCACAGATGAGAGCACTTGATGTTTAAAATCTTCGAAATTAGTAAATTCGAAGTTTGTAGAATCTGCGAGCTCGTTATAAATCAGGCGTAATTTGCGCATAGAAAAAAACGGTACAATGGCAATTCCAACTGAGCCCATCCCATACAGGCGCGGCTGGGCTGAACTTTGATATGCCTGCATTAATTCTGCTTCACCTAAATTTGATTCTTTCATCAGCGTACCCTCTCATCTCGATACACATAAGTTTACTGCTATTTACCACACCTGTTTTAGTACTTAGGGTTATAAGGAATCAAATTTATATATTATTTTAACAGTTGATTTTGTGAAGCTTAGATTACTAAAACGACAAAGCGACGCGTCAAAGCTTTGACACGTCGCTTTTTTGATAAAACATTCTAACTAGACTTATTTATTGTTTTTTTTAGAATAAGCAAAGAGTAACTAATTATTCAACGAAGCCTTCGTTCGCTCTTATCGTTAGTGGATGATAGCCAGGCTTAGCCTCTTCAAAGGCGCGTTTAGCGAACGCTTTTCCTTCTTCTGTCTGAGACAATGATTGATACAAAGGTTTTACTAGCTTATTACGCCCTATGGAAACTAAGTACTCATACAAACGGTCGTAAGCAGCTTTATATTCATTGGCAACAGCAATCATTAACCAACTATGTGCAATCTCATTATTAGTACTTTGGGTTAAGTTAAATGCGCTGTCTAAGGCAATAAGTTGAGCCTCTGTAAGTTGCCCAGGAAGATTATTCAAAAAATAAAGCCATTCATGCACAGTCCACTGCTCGGTTTGAATATCACTAGGTGCTAATTGCGCTGTTAAAAAACCGGTACGCGCACTGTCTATTTTGCCAAATGCATCCGACTCAGGCACCGGCGCTCCATCAGGAATACCAGGTGCAAATATCCACTGCTCAATTCGCCCTTTAGACAATAGATCTGGATATTGGCTAAGCAAGGTAGTGTCTAAATACTCAATAAACTCATCGGTGGTGATACTTTTGAATGCAAAAGCTTCAAAATACGCTAGGAGGAAAGCGTCAAAGTTATCGCGACCAACCTTTTGTTCTATTTCACGTAAAAATAATGCACCCTTTTCATACGGAATATTAGAAAATACGTCATCTGGGTTACGACCACGCAAGTCTATAGCCATGATTTGGTCATCGTCAGGCAGTGATGCTATGTCAGCTTGTAAGTCTTGGTATCCTAGTACCGCCTCCATATTATAGCGGTCGGTTCCGTAAATCATCTCCATGATTCGGTACGTTAAATAGGTAGTAAAACCTTCATTCAACCAAAGGTCACGCCAGGTTGCATTAGTTACAGTATTGCCAGACCAACTGTGAGCTAATTCATGTGCAATAAGTGACACAAGGCTTTTATCACCTGCGATCACAGTAGGTGTAATAAATGACAAACGCGGATTTTCCATGCCACCAAATGGAAATGACGGCGGCAGAATCAATAAATCATAGCGCTCCCAACTGTATGGGCCATATTTGTCTTCCGTCGCAATAAGCATACTTTCGGTGTCTTCAAATTCCTTTGCGGCCGCTTCGAGTAATTCGGGCTCAGCATACACACCCGTTCTGTCTCCCATTGCTTTAAAGCGCAAATCGCCTATCGCTAGCGCAATCAAATATGAAGGAATGGGTTGCGGCATCACAAACTCGTATACCCCATCACGCTCGGTATCTGGCGCGTTTGATGCGCTCATAACGGCGAGAAGTTCTTTGGGTGTTCGAATAGTTGCCTCGTAAGTCACTCGCACTTTAGGTGAATCTTGTAAGGGAATAAAACTACGAGCATGCACGGCCTGTGCTTGTGTAAACAAAAACGGATGACGCTTACCCGCGGTTTGCAATGGGCTCAACCACTGCACACCGGAGGCCTGCGGTGAAGTTGCGTAATCAATAGTGATTTGATTTACGCCTTCAGGCAAGGTCACACTGAGAGCCGAACCTAATTCTGGGTCCTCAGGGGCAAGCTGAAAGTCGAGCGCTAGATTGCCCGCACTAACCGAGTTAATTGTTAAATCTCGCGTATCTAACACCACTTTTTCAGCATCACTTGCGATACGCTGCAAATCCAGCGTTGCGATACCACTTAATTGTTTTGTTTCAAAATCAGCACTTATATCAAGATTGATGTGGGTAACCATAACTTCAGCGACATTTGCGAAGGAGTGATAGTCTTGAGCTACATTCATAGTGGCTTCAGGGCTTACAGCAGGAGCTGATGTAGATTTGCGCATGTCAGGTGCTTCAGAGCAAGCAAACATAAATACAGAAGCGGTAAGGATAGAACATCCAAAAAAACGCATAAACGGTCCTAATAAACAGAAAATATAAAATGAATGCTACACGCTCTTCACACAATCGCAAACTACAAAGCCATATGTGGCTAAAATACCCGCATTCCATTAGTTTCAAGACGAGTAATACCAAGATTAGTCATTGCCCGCAGTGTTTACAGTGGTTACACTCTCTAGCATGAAAAAAACACTTAGGGAGCAGCGACTGCATGGCTGCTAGTATACTGTGGCACGATTACGAAACATGGGGCCTAGACCCAAAGCATGACTTCCCTGTTCAGTTTGCTGGCATACGCACAGATCTAGACTTCAACATAATTGGCAAGCCTCTTAACTTTTATTGCCAAATTCCTAATGATTATCTTCCTCATCCTCAAGCTTGTCTGGTGACCGGCCTTACACCTCAAAAAAGTCTTCGTGATGGTTACCTTGAGCATGAATTTGCAGAAAAAATTGTACAACAGCTCATACAACCCGAGACTTGCAGTGCAGGTTACAACAGTATGAAGTTTGATGAAGAAGTCACACGCAATATGCTTTATCGTAATTTTTGGCCGGTCTATGATCGCGAATATAAAGGCGGCAATAGTCGTTGGGATATCATCGATTTGGTGCGGGCTGCTTATGCTTTGCGACCCGACGGCATAGAATGGCCATTATATGATGACGGTAAACCCTGTTTTAAACTCGAGGAGCTCAGCCAAGCCAATGGCCTTGAACATGCATCCGCACATGATGCATTGTCAGATGTTTATGCCACCATCGGGCTTGCCAAGCTGATTAAAGAAAAGCAGCCAAAGTTATATGATTATTATTGGGGCTTACGCGACAAGCACAAAGTTGCTCAGCAAATCGACGTAATCCAACATACGCCTTTTTTACATATTTCAGGCTACATATCATCTAGTCAAGGATGTTGCACTTGGATGATGCCAGTGGCACATCACAGTACTAATAAGAATGCGATTATTGCCATCGATTTGGGCAAAGATATATCCGTACTAAGCGAACAATCACTAGCAAGTTTACGAGAGGTTGGCCAGTTAGATGAACTTTATAAAGCTAGAAAAGTGCCGCTTATGCAAATTTCCCTGAATAAAGTCCCTTTTGTTGCCAGTGCTAAAACCTTGTCTCCCGCTAATGCCCAACGTTTAGGCATTGACCGCAAATATTGCTTAGCAAACTACGAAAAACTTAAACAAATACCTGATTTAATTGAAAAATGCCACGCAATGACTGAGCGCGACTTGTCGCTTTTACCAACGCCTGATATTGATGCTCAATTATACACTAGAGATTTCCCTTCAAGTGCCGATAGCCAATGGAAGAAGGGTGTAATAGATAGCGCTCCTGAAGCATTAACAGTACTTTTTGAAAAGACGGATAATCCTCTTTTGCAAAAACAGTTAATGCGTTACATCGGACGTAACTATCCCAATTTAATGGATGAGAAAGAATTAAATCTGTGGCAGGCCCATCGACGCGAGCGCTTTTTGCTGGGATCAGATAAGAAATATTTATCTCTTGAAGCTTTTGCCCAACAAATACAGCTACTTGCAAACGAGTATGCTCATGACCCTAAAAAGTTAGGCATTCTCAGTAAGCTAGAAGCATATGCACGTGATGTTTAAAAAGACGACTTAAGCGGACTATACGACTTTATGAAAGGTATTGTATTTAGCATAGAAGAAGGTTCAGATAAGCTTCAAATTGAAGCTGATCCGTTATTGTGCGAAGAAAACCTTACATTAGCGGATGTTTCTGCATCCCTTCATGATACCGAATATGCTGATATGCGTTTATTTCAAGAAGTCATAGCAACACTCAATGACGAAATAAAAGCCGCTAAAGCCGATGGAAATATGGATGCTATCGTCCGCATCGTTGGAGCACCTAAAGAAACTGGTGTAACTGTTGAAGTAGACGTCGACTTAATGTCTGCATCAATTACCGTAACACTACCCGAAGACCAAATACTGCCGAGTTTTAGTGAGGTCGTTGCTTTATTATCTAAACATAAAATAAAGCGGGGCATTAGTAAAAAGCGTATTCAGAATTTACTAAATACTGCCTTAGAAAATGAGCCGGGCAAAAAATACACCGAAGTGGTAGCGAAAGGTCTTCCACCGCGTGCTGGCAGACCATCACGTCTAGTACCACTAGTGCCGAATGCGTTAGACCGAGTACTGCGTCCGCAAGAGCTTGGAGACAATAAGGTTGATATGCGAAATCTTGGCGATATTTTGTGCGTCGAAACAGACCAAGCAGTTGCTCAGCGCATAGCCCCGACGAATGGACGTGAGGGATATACGGTTACAAACAAAACTCTTGCTCCCATGAAGGGCGAATGGGAGGCCGTTAAGCTAGGTGATAATACACGCATATCTGAACACGATGAAAATATAATTCTTGCAACACTTTCTGGTCAACCTAAGTTTAATAATGATGTGATGTCGGTAGACGATACTTTTGTAGCAAAAGGCGTCAACGTTGGAACCGGCAATGTTGATTACAAAGGTGCGGTTATTGTAAATGGTGATGTGACCGAAAACATGCAAATTATTGCTACTGGTGACGTTACCATCAACGGTTTTGTTGAATCGGCTTTTATAAAGTCTGGTGGCGATATTATTATAACCCAGGGTGCGACTGGGAAGATGAATGACGAAGACTGCCGGCTTATTTCTGACGGCAGTATGTTTTTGCAACATGGACAAGGCCTAGACTTGAAAATAGGTAAAGATCTTACGGTCAAACGCCAACTCGCATATTCTCGCGTACAGTGCAAAGGGGATATTGTATTAGGTGATGAAGACAATCCGAATGGCAATATTTTCGCCAGTAAAATTACATGCTATGGCAGTGTAAAAGCTGGCAGTGTTGGAGCAGTATCGGGCAGCGCATTAGAGTTTGATTATTCTGAAGGATATAATCAAATATCTGAGCATCTTGGTGTCGTGTCAGATTTTCTTGATTCATTAGTATCAGTAAATGCTGACCATGAAGTACGTTTAAGTAAAATTAACCAGAAACGTATTCCTGAATCTTTAAAGCGAAAATTGGCTCAACTTGACTCAACAATTGACCGCGAAAGAAACTTACTGAATTACCTGCGCAAGTTGCAAGGGGATTTAGGCTTGGCAAAAACGCAATATGAGAATAATGCTCGTATAGTAGCTCATAAAGAAATGTATCCGGGTGTAGTGGTTAAACTTAATAAACGGATTTACAAAGCTAACAAAGAGACGCTTAAAACACGGATTGTATTTGTAAACGGCGACTGGGAATATCAACCTATTATCGAGCGCAAATAGAGAGTGTAAGATTCATAGTAGTGTTTATTTCAAGAACATGTCTTACAAAAATGCCCAGTGATTACTGGGCATTTTGTTTGGTGTTCGAAACTGTTTACTAGCGCTTAGCTAGTCAGCTTAGGTCTGTACTAGACAATTTCAACTGCGATTGCAGTGGCTTCACCGCCGCCGATACATAAACCCGCCACACCCTTTTTAAGTCCTTTTTGCTGCAAAGCATGCAGCAGAGTCACAACAATACGTGCACCCGAAGCTCCAATTGGATGGCCTAGCGCGCAAGCACCACCTTTTATATTCACTTTATTACTGTCTAATCCAAGTTTCATAACGCTTAGCATGGTCACCATGGCGAAGGCTTCATTTATTTCAAATAAGTCGACATCATCCACTGACCAATTCGCACTTTTAAGCACTTTTTCAATGGCACCCACGGGCGCCACAGTGAACTCCTCAGGCTTCATAGCATGAGTAGCATGAGATACTATTCGAGCGATAGGTGTTAAACCCAAAGCATCCGCTTTGCTCTGTGACATAACGAGCAAGGCAGCCGCACCATCTGATATTGAGCTGGAGTTAGCGGCGGTAACCGTACCATCTTTTTTAAATGCTGGACGCAAACTAGGAATCTTATCAATACGGGCGTTGCCTGGCCCTTCATCGGTATCAACTAAAATATCACCTCTACGCGTTTTTACCGTTACAGGCACAATCTCGTCGTTAAACTCACCTTTATTAATGGCGTTTTGAGCCTTGCTTAAGGAAGATACCGCAAATTCATCCATTTGTTCCCGAGTAATCCCCTCTTGATCAGCAGTGTCTTGCGCAAAACACCCCATAGCCTTGCCATCGTATGCGTTTTCAAGGCCGTCGAGCATCATATGATCAAAGGTTTGTCCGTGCCCCATGCGATAACCGGCTCTAGCTTTACTGAGTAAGTATGGCGCAGAGGACATATTCTCCATACCGCCAGCAACTACTGCATGCGCACTACCCGCTTTGATCAGGTCGTTAGCCATCATAATTGCCTTCATGCCAGAGCCGCAGACTTTATTAATGGTAGTTGCTCCCACTGCCATAGGTAAATCTGCGCCTAGAGTAGCTTGGCGGGCTGGCGCTTGGCCTAAGCCTGCTGGCAATACACAGCCCATAATTACTTCATCGATGGCTTCAAGCGCGATATTTTGTGTTACCGCTTTTATTGCAGCCGCGCCTAGAGTTGGAGACGCAACCTCAGATAAAGCTCCCATAAACCCGCCCATCGGTGTACGTTTAGCTGCAACAATTACTACTGATTCGCTCATACTATTTTCCTATTAATTTGTAAGCTATGTTTCTGTCCTGATTTCAGCATGCTAAGTGACCTAACAATTGTAAAGGTCTACGTAGTCACGCAAGAAAGTTTTTTCACATTACGTTTACGTTAACTTGACTTTACGTAAACGTAAAGTGCATTATTGCCAAAAGCTGATAATTTTAAAGTAGTTCTATGTCTAAAGTACAACAGTCTACACCACAGACTTACAGTATTGGTGAGTTATCAAAATATTTTGATATCACTCCTCGCTCTATTCGATTTTACGAAGAACAAAATCTTCTAGAGCCTGTTCGTAATGGTCAGGCACGCATTTACCATGCAAAAGACAAAGTTCGATTAAAACTTATCCTAAGAGGTAAGCGCCTTGGATTCTCACTTGCCGAAATCCGTAAGCTTTTTGCACTTTACGATACAAATCCAAACTCTGCAGCACAGCTACAAACCATGCTGTTGCTGACAGAACAAAAACGCGCCGTACTTGAACAACAGCTTAACGATATTCAGATGCTAATGAATGAATTAAATGATGTTGAAGCACGCTGTAAAGAAGAACTTAACGACTTAACAAGAGGTGTTGCATGATCAACGCGCCCTACCCGACGCTCAACTTTGGCCTTGGCGAAGATATCGATATGCTTCGTGAACACGTGTACAACTTTGCACAAAATGAAATCGCGACAATTGCTGACAAAGCAGACGAAGATAACAGTTTTCCAAATCATCTATGGACTAAATTTGGTGATATGGGACTACTTGGCGTTACCGTCAGTGAAGAATTTGGCGGTTCAAACATGGGCTATTTGGCTCATACAGTCGCTATGGAAGAAATCAGCCGCGCTAGTGGTGGTATTGGTTTGAGCTACGGTGCACACTCTAATTTGTGTGTAAATCAGTTGCATAAAAATGGCAGCCAAGCACAAAAAGAGCGTTACTTACCAAAGTTAGTTTCTGGTGAACATATTGGCGCACTCGCTATGAGCGAGCCGAACGCGGGCTCTGACGTAGTGAGTATGAAATTGCGCGCTGACAAAAAAGGTGACAAATACATCCTTAACGGCAATAAGATGTGGATCACTAATGGGCCAGATGCACATGTATTCATCATCTATGCTAAAACAGATGTACATGGCGGTTCTAAAGGTATTACTGCATTTATCGTTGAAAAAGACACACCTGGATTTAGCCAAGCTCAAAAACTAGATAAATTAGGTATGCGTTCGTCAAACACCTGTGAATTGGTGTTTGAAGATTGCGAAGTGCCTGCTGAAAATATCGTAGGGGCTGAGGGCGGTGGCGTAAAAGTACTCATGAGCGGCTTAGATTATGAACGCTTGGTACTTTCAGGCGGCCCGCTTGGCATCATGCAAGCATGTATGGATGTGGTAGTGCCTTACATTCACGACAGAACGCAATTTGGTAAGTCGATTGGTGAATTTCAATTGGTGCAAGGTAAAGTAGCCGACATGTACACACAAATGAATGCGGCTAGAGCTTATGTATATGCTGTTGCTCGCTCCTGTGACCGTGGCGAAACCACTCGCAAAGATGCAGCTGGTGCAATTCTTTATTCAGCAGAGCTTGCAACCAAAATAGCGCTTGATGCTATTCAATTACTTGGCGGTAATGGCTACATCAATGATTACTCAACAGGACGTTTACTGCGCGATGCTAAGCTTTATGAAATTGGTGCTGGCACCTCAGAAATACGCCGAATGCTAATAGGCAGAGAGTTATTTAACGAATCAGCCTAAAAAGAACAGCCACATGCGAGCTAAGGAATTTTTTCCTTAGCTCGCTAACGTTTACGATAGTGGTGTGTCAATAATCATATTTAATTCAATTCGGAGTCTTTCGTGCCCGTAATCAAGACCTTAATCAATTCTAATAGCGAGGAGTTTGTTGCTAACAAAGCGCACATGCAAACTCAGGTAGACGACCTCTATCAAGTTGTGCAAACCTTGATGCTCGGCGGAGGCGAAAGCAGTCGAGAACGTCATACCTCTCGCGGGAAATTATTACCGCGTGAACGCATTGAAACATTACTAGATGCCAATACTGCCTTTTTAGAGCTTGGTCAGTTAGCCGCCTATGAAGTATATGATGACTATGTGCCCTGTGCCGGCGTTATTGCAGGTATTGGTCAAGTAGGTGGCAATCTTTGTATGATTGTAGCAAATGATGCGACCGTAAAAGGCGGCACCTACTACCCACTTACCGTTAAGAAACATTTGCGAGCACAAACAATTGCCGCAGAAAACCATTTGCCTTGTATCTACCTAGTCGATTCAGGAGGTGCAAACCTCCCGCGTCAGGACGAAGTTTTTCCTGATAAAGAACACTTTGGTCGTATTTTTTTTAATCAAGCCAACATGTCAGCGCAAAATATTCCGCAAATCGCTGTAGTTATGGGCTCTTGTACCGCTGGTGGCGCATATGTACCTGCCATGGCCGATGAGTCAATTATCGTTAAAGAGCAAGGTACTATCTTTTTAGGCGGACCACCGCTTGTTCAAGCAGCGACCGGCGAAGTCGTAACAGCTGAAGAACTCGGCGGCGGAGATGTGCATTGTCGTACCTCAGGTGTGGTTGATCATTTAGCGAAAAACGATGCCCATGCGCTACAAATTGCAAAGGACGCTGTTGAGCGTCTCAATCGTGATAAACGTGCCCACATTACACGAAAAGCACCGCGTATGCCTTTATACAACACTCAAGACATTTACGGTGTCATCCCCAAGGACAGTAAACAGCCTTATGACGTCCGTGAAGTAATTGCCAGAGTTGTCGATGGCAGTGAGTTTGACGAATTTAAAAAGCTTTATGGTGACACTTTAGTGTGCGGCTTTGCGCATATTGACGGTTACCCTGTTGGCATATTGGCGAACAACGGTATTTTGTTCTCCGAGTCAGCGCAAAAAGGCGCGCATTTTATTGAGCTATGCTGTCAACGTAAAATTCCCTTAGTATTTTTACAGAACATCACTGGTTTTATGGTGGGTAAACAATACGAAGCCGGCGGTATTGCTAAGCACGGTGCTAAAATGGTCACCGCAGTTGCCTGTGCAAAGGTGCCAAAAATTACGATTTTGATAGGTGGAAGCTTTGGTGCAGGTAATTACGGTATGTGCGGCAGAGCGTATGACCCAAGATTCTTATTTATGTGGCCAAATGCGCGAATCTCAGTAATGGGCGGTGAACAAGCTGCAGGTGTGCTTGTACAGGTGAAAAAGTCACAAGCAGAACGTGCTGGCGACAACTTTACTGATGAGCAAGCCGAGAATATAAAACGTCCCGTTATTGACACCTACGAAAAGCAAGGCCACCCCTATTATGCGTCAGCACGCTTGTGGGACGACGGTGTAATTGACCCCGCCGATACACGTAAAGTATTGTCGCTATCACTTGCTGCGGCCTTAAATACAGAAATTGAAGATACCAAATTTGGCGTATTTAGAATGTAATGCAGTTTTGTAAACGCTAACGCGTTTCAACAAACATATCGCCAATAGAATCAACCAAAGAAGACCATTATATGCATAATGTAGAACTCGACATAGACAGCAAAGGCGTTGCCAGAGTCACACTCAATCGACCCGACGTACACAATGCTTTTGACGAAAACACCATAGCTCAGCTCATCAGCACCTTTGCTGATATTGAAAGCAATGAAAACGTACGCGTTATGATTTTGCAGGCCCGAGGCAAGTCTTTTAGTGCTGGTGCCGATCTCAATTGGATGCAAAAAATGGCGGGCTACGCCTATGCTGAAAATAAAGAAGACGCAGGGCAACTAGCGAAAATGCTTAATATGCTTTATACGCTTAATAAACCCACAATTGCCCGTGTGCAAGGCGCAGCTTTTGGCGGCGCGGTAGGTTTAGTCGCTTGTTGCGATATGGCAATTGGCTCGCTTATGAGTAAATTCTGTTTAAGCGAAGTAAAGCTTGGTTTAGTGCCCGCCACCATTTCACCATACGTGATTCAAGCTATAGGCTTACGCGAAGCAAAACGTTTATTTATGACGGCTGAAGTGATTTCATCGCGCCGTGCTCGACGCTTGGGTTTACTCAATGAAGCGGTGAGTGAAGAAGATCTCGACATCACCATAGATAGTATTATCAATGCCATTTTAAAAAATGGTCCAGTGGCCGTTCAGCAAGCCAAAATGCTAGCGAGCTATGTCAGTGGTAAAGAAATTGATGAGGAATTAATTGACTATACCAGTGACCAGATAGCAAACATTCGAATCTCTGATGAAGGGCAAGAAGGCCTCAGTGCCTTTTTGAATAAACGCGCGGCTAAATGGATAGCATCTGATGATAAATAAAATACTAATTGCCAACCGCTCTGAGATTGCTTGCAGAGTTATTCGCACAGCCAAACAAATGGGTATAAGCACCGTTGCAGTATACTCAGAGGCTGATGCCAATTCTCAACACGTCAAAATGGCAGATGAAGCGGTTTTATTGGGCCCAGCTCCTGCAAGTGAGAGTTACTTGAATGCCACGCTTATCTTAAGCCTCGCCAAAAGCCTCAATGTAGATGCCATTCATCCTGGATACGGTTTTTTATCTGAAAATGCAAATTTTTCAGAAGCTTGTGCTGAAAACGACATTGTGTTTATTGGTCCAGGGCCGGAAGCCATTCGTGCGATGGGTTCAAAGTCTGCTGCAAAAACTATTATGGAAAAAGCCGGCGTACCCTTAGTGCCTGGTTATCATGGTGATAATCAAGACCCCGAGTTTTTGCATAATGAAGCAAAGAAGATGGGCTATCCCGTGTTACTCAAAGCTGCTGCCGGTGGTGGTGGAAAAGGTATGCGCCAAGTATGGAATGATGCTGACTTTCATGCTGCCCTAGAAGCCGCCAAACGTGAAGCCCAAGCAGGTTTTGGCGATCAGCATATGCTCATCGAAAAATACCTGACCGAACCACGCCACGTTGAAATCCAAGTTTTTTGCGATAATCACGGAGCAGGTGTTTACTTATTTGAACGTGATTGTAGCGTACAAAGACGCCATCAAAAGATTATAGAAGAAGCCCCTGCTCCGCGCATGTCATCCGACATACGCGAGCAAATGGGTGCATCGGCCTTAAAAGCCGCCCACGCGATTAGTTATAGCGGTGCCGGTACTGTTGAGTTTTTACTCGACAGTGACGGTCAATTTTATTTCATGGAGATGAATACTCGACTGCAGGTTGAACACCCAGTCACTGAAATGATCACCGGCGAAGACTTAGTCGCTTGGCAAATTCATGTTGCAAATAATTTACCCCTGCCTAAAAAGCAAGATGAACTTACATTAAGCGGACATGCTTTTGAAGCTCGTATTTATGCAGAAGACCCAGACAATGACTTTTTACCCGCGACCGGCGTGCTGTCTTATTTGCAACCACCTGCCGGCGATAGCGTAAGAGTCGACACGGGGGTTATTCAAGGTGACGAGGTATCCATCTATTATGACCCAATGATTGCTAAGTTAATTGTGCATGGTCCTGACCGTCAACAGGCATTAGCTAAACTCGTCGCTGCACTGAAGCAATATCATATTGTGGGAGTCACAACCAATATTGATTACTTGCTAAGAGTTGCGCAATGCGAGGCTTTTGTAGACGCTGAACTTACCACCGACTTTGTGGAACGCCATAGTGATGAGCTTCAGGCCGATACTAAAGCTGTATCACCTGAAACGCAGGCACTTATAAGCTTTATATTATTGCAAACGGCCAGTTCAAGTCTTCAGTCTACCCAAGGTCCCTTTGCTGAGTTAAGCGGCTTTAGAGCAAATCATGCCCAGCGAAAAACAGTCAGTTTTAGTATTGCTGATGCAAATTATGAGCTTAAAGCGACTCGTATAAGTTCAGATTCTTGGTCTATTGAAGTTGAAGATGAGCATATTGTAACCACCGGCACAATTGACCAAGACCATGCTAGTGTTCAGGTAAATATGCATAAAATGCAATCGAATGTGGTGTTTACCGCAAGCGACCTGCATTTATTTACTAAAGATGGCCTTATCAAAGTGCAACTGCCTCAAAGTGACTATGAGCACGATGAGCTTTCTCAAACAGCAGGTTCTATTACCGCTCCGATGAACGGTACTTTAGTCAGTATGCTCGTAAAACCTGGCGATAAGGTAAGTAAAGGCGCCGCAATTGCCATTGTTGAGGCAATGAAAATGGAGCACAGTCTCAAAGCCCCCTTTGATGCTGAAGTGATATCGTGCTTCTTTAACGCTGGAGAACGCGTTGACGGCGGAGCTATTTTATTGGAATTAGAGGCGCTCGAAACTGAGTAGGCTTTTATGTTCAGGGCCTAAAGCACTTGGGCCATAACCGGAATTTTGTGTTTATGAGTTTTATATTAGATGTGCCAAGCGCAGTCAGCATAGTTGAAGTTGGTCCACGAGACGGGCTTCAAAATGAGAAGCAGCCCTTAAGCGCTCACGATAAAGTGACACTTGTAGATGCGCTCTCTGAAACTGGCTTGAAACGAATAGAGGCGGCCAGCTTTGTATCGCCCAAATGGGTGCCGCAAATGGCAAGCTCAGACCAAGTCTTAAACCAAATTACGCGCAAATCAGGCATTATTTATAGCGCTCTGACTCCAAACTTGCGCGGTTTTGAAGACGCTTTAGCAGCAAAGGCTGACGAAGTGGCGATTTTTGGTGCGGCATCTGAGTCGTTCTCACAAAAAAATATAAATTGTAGTATTGAAGAAAGTCTTACTCGTTTTACCCCCGTTATAGAGGCTGCAAAAGCGGCTAATATTCGCGTTAGAGGTTACGTAAGCTGTGTTTTAGGCTGTCCTTATGAAGGTGAAATTGCACCTCAAGCAGTGTTAGACGTGAGCCATGCCTTGCTTGAAATGGGCTGCTATGAAATATCATTGGGTGACACTATTGGTGTTGGCACGCCTAAAAAGACCCAACAATTACTGAATTTACTTCTCAGTCGTATTCCTGCCGAGCGCCTTGCTATGCATATGCATGATACCTACGGCCAAGCTCTTGCCAATGTGTTAATAGGACTGCAACAAGGGATAGCAAGTTTTGACAGCTCAGTTGCAGGTTTAGGCGGATGCCCATACGCCAAAGGTGCATCAGGTAATTTAGCCAGTGAAGACTTGGTTTACATGTTGAGCAATATGGACATAGACACAGGCATAGACCTCACCAAGCTTATTAGCGTTGGGCAATCTATTAGTAATACACTTGGTCGTTCAAATGCGAGTAAGGTAGGACAGGCACTATTGTCTTAGAGAGGGTTGTTGGAATATCGGCGGGTAAATTACTTTTCTCGCTTTAATAAAAAGCTACCGAAAACGCCAAAAGTAATACCACACGTCATAAGTATTAAGCTTAGTCCACTCGAGAACGCGGTTACCACTGAATAAACACCACCAAAAAATAGGATAGCAAGGCCGACAAGAGTATTAGATGTTGCAATAAATTCGGTGCGGTGCTGCTCTGTTGCAATATCTACCCCATAGATTTTACGACCGGTACGCACACCTTGATGGCCCACCCCGAGTATAAAAAACAATCCAACAATGAAGAACACTTCACTTTTTAAGTGTGGGTAGTAGTTCGGTAGTATCATTAATAGAAGCGAAGAGGCAATGCCAATAGCTGCGCCTATGCGCATGCACCACAACGCACTTTTGTCTGACAGCCATCCCCATAAATACGATGATAAAAAGTTCGCCAAACCCTGAGCGACGATCAAATAGGCTAAGCTGTTAGTTAAATCGCCTGAATATGACAGCACAAATATCGGGGCAACCAGCGCCGTGTGGGCCAGTAACGAGCGCACAAACACAAACTGAATCAGGGGCTTGTCGATATACAAACCTTGTTTTACTTCACGCTGCTCGGTATCAACGTAAGTGCTAAGCGGCCGCATTAAGTACATGCATAATAATTTACTTAACAGAGCAACGCTGGCAATCGCGATTAATTGATTGCTGCTCATCTTGCTTGACCCTAACAGCGCCACTAGTGCTACCGTGATACTGATTAAGCTCGAAAAAGTAGATGCACCGCCAAGTAATCGCCCCCGCTCGCCTTTTACAACATGTTGACCTTGAATATCTTTCATGGTCAATGAACTCATCGCCCGCGAGAGACTCATTAAAATTAAGCTCGCAATGATCGCAAAACCCGCTAATTTACCATCAAGGCTAAGGCCTAAACCTATCATCACCACGCCAGATAGAAACTGCATCAAAATACTAATTTGCCATGCATTATCGCGTCTTTTTTGGTCCCGCAGCATATAGGCATAAGCCATTTGTGGCAGTAACGCACCCGACTCTCTTATAGGTACCAGCAGTTGCGCCATCCATGCAGGCGCGCCAGCAGCACTTAGAAGTGTGGGTAAGGTTGTTTTTGCGGATAGCAATAAATCACTTAATTTATTACCAATTAAGATCAGGCCTAAGCGAGTAGTTTTCTTCATTCTTAATGTTTTACTTGGGATAAATCAAAAGCGGTGTATAAATGCATGCTGAATAACGTTAGGATCTATAATTATATATTA
>Ga0307933_1000930_pt1 | contig 25415 bp, 19 predicted proteins | sample OrgLakmetageno88_FD_201811 | JGI IMG/M metagenome (GOLD analysis project Ga0307933, IMG submission 201811) | Saline water microbial communities from Organic Lake, Antarctica - #88 | ecosystem: Environmental > Aquatic > Non-marine Saline and Alkaline > Saline | place: Antarctica: Organic Lake... | reverse complement strand
TTGAAATTTTTTGATCGATCATGTTTTCCATTTTTTTTAAAATGTCCGGTTCGTTTTTGTGTTGGTTATAAAATTCATTAAACAAATGATCTATGCAATCTGTTGAAAATAATTCAAATGAACTTGGAATATCTTTTTTAGTGAAAAACATTTCGAATTGTTGATTGGTTATGCATTTTATTTTCTGTTTGAAACTCAACACGATGCTTCTGTTTTTATTTTTCCTTTGAATGGATTGAGAATAAATCATTTTCAAAACAGGAGCAATTAAATTTCCACCAGGGATGCTGGAAACAAATGGATCAAGATTATCAATTAATGAATCAATATATTGTTGATTTTCAACAAGAGTTGAGTTTAAATCAAATTTGACAGTGTCTGGTGCATTCAATAATGACACTGAAAATAAATTGATCAAACCCTCTAATGTATTTTCATAAAACAAAACCAATGATTCAATTAGTGAATGTTTCAATAAATTAAATATAGTCATTGTGAGTGACGAGCTTTCTTGTTCAATTTCATCTGATCTCATGATGCTTCGAAATGAATTTTCAAAAATGGAAATATTCATATCGTGATTTTTGGTGTATTTTTTCAATTGAAGCCATAATGATACCAATATCAAAATGGAAAATATTAAAAAAAACATGATGGTGGTGTGGAATTTATCAAATGATTGTTTTTGTTTGAGAAAATGATGATTATGTTTTGATGTTTGAAATTTATTAAATGTTTAAAATTTTCACTTTATTAAATTCACAACAAAATTGATTTCATGAAATCAAATATTGAAAATAAAATTGATTGATCTTTTCTCTTTTTTTATAAACATTCAACAAACAAAACAAATGAAAAAACAAAAAAACAAAATATTTGGAGAAATTCTTGACCGTTTCAATCTTTCAAATAAAAATCACGATGAATTGATGAAACGAATGCAAAGTAGAACGTCTGAATCTGATCAAAATCGACAATCTTTCAAACCAACAGAATCAAGTTTACAAAAAACAAAATCGTTGTTTCAAGATTTGTCGGAAAGAGAACACAGTGTCTTGACAAAACAAAATGATTATCGAATCAATGATTATGAATCCAATAATCGTAATGATAATTCAATGGACAGTGATAATTCAATGGGTATTGAAAATAAAAACGTGATAGTTTATAATGATGCACAACAACATGATTTCAAGAAAATGGAGATTCGAAACCAAAAACTGCGTGAAGAGTATGGCTTTTTAAAAAACAAATATGATGAATTGTACATGGATTATGATGAGCTATGCAACAAACATGATGATTTGAGAAAAATTCTCACTGAAACTTCGAATATCAATATTGAGCTTGAAAATACAAAAATCAAATTAGAAAACAAGATACAACGAGACAAGAATCGATTAGATCATTGTAAAAAAACAATTTATGAAAATAATGACTTGATTAAAGAATTTCAACAAAATATTGAAAAGCATGAGAATGAGTATCATTCAACCATTGATCAATTTAAACACAAGATTGAACAATTAAAAATTGAAAATGAAAAATTGAAAATCGAAAACAAGAAAAAAACAAATCATAATGTTGTGCTCCAAAATAAAATTCAAACATTGATTGAGAATAAAAACGTGCTGAAAGAAATGAATGATGCATTGATGAAAACAAACAAATCGGAACTTTCAAACAATCATTCGTTTTCCAATTATTACAATCATATGGAAAAACAAAAGGAACAAATTGAAAAAAGCATACACGACAAAATGGATCGATGGTTCGAAAATGACAATATCGCAAATAAATTAGATCATCTATCACACCATGAACAAACTAAGCTTTTGGTGAACAAGCTAACCAATATAAAACAAAAAATACAAACTATTGATGAGAATTCAAAACAAAAAATAGATCAAGAACTTTCGAGTATAAGGATGAGATATGATGATTTTTCAGAAGATATCAAAAAATTGGAAAAATTTGTCAAGGACAATATGAAGACAATTTCAGAAGAAAAATGGAAAAGTGATGTGGAACCTAAAATCAATTCAAAGATTCAAAATTTGAAAAAATATTTTGGAGATTTAATGTGTTCCATTGAAAAAGAATGGGAAATAGATAATCAACCCAAACAAAATAATTTAAAACAAGAAAAAGACAATGTGATTGTATTAAAAGATTCTTTGCACGAAGATGAAAATAAATAATTTTATTCATTTAAAAATACAAACAATTTTTTAAAAATATATATTTTTTTAAAATTCAATCTCACTTTCTTGTTGTTGTAGCGAATTTTCATTCTCCAAATGATTTTTGAATTTTTTTTCAATTTTGTGTTTAACAAAATCATGAATTGAATTGGAACTTGAACACTTGTGTTTTGAATCCAATGGTTTATGTTTCAATTGAAATCCATCATTCTCATTCCATTTACTTTTTAGTTCTTCCAATGTTGTTTTATATTTTTTTTGGTTTTCAATAATCAATTCTTGTTGTGCATTGTCTAATTTTTCAAATCCATTTCGATCAAAATTTTCGTTTCCATTTTTTGGTTCATTTTCATCAGAAGGATTGGTTTGATATTTCCATTTATAATACGATGCACCAATGATGCTTGCTGCGCTTATAATTGAACATGTGATTATCATTTTTTTCGATTGAATTTTGTTGTTTTTGTTTCAACTTTTATTTAAAATGAATCACAAATTTTTAGTATTTTTTGCTACTATTTTGTTTTATTTTTTTGGTTTTGTAAAAATAAAAAAAAAGGCATCAACACAACCAACTTATTATAAAAAATATACAGTGATAAATTCATCGCATTATATTATAAATCATAGATACATTGATCAATCAAACAGATAAAAATATAAAATGTACCAATCAACTCAAGATAAATACAGATTAGGATGGAATAGGGATTTCGGAAATTCATGGTCATCATTATACTGGGTGCTCGTTTTACTTTTTGCTTCATTAGTAATTTTAGTTGTTGCAATTATTGTAAGTGTTAGAGTTGGATTAACGTTTGATCGTTTATTCCTGTTTGCATTGTATCCAAGTTGTTTGAAAAGGGCAGTAGGAATCGATGATGTTGCATCATCTTGTTCATCATCAAGCTACATTGAGGATCAAATGAAATACAAGGCGGAATGCAATAACCAAAAAAGAATAAATAAATTATTATGCAAGCCTCATGATAGATTAAACAAATATGTTATCAGAAAAACTCCAGATTATTAAATATTCAAAAAAAATAAATTTATTTTTTATCATCAATCTTTTTCACAATATTGAACAATGTGTTTCTGTTTCAACTCCGAAATATTGAATTTATTCAATCCGTGAATGCTTAAAATAGAATCAATATTCAATGATGTTTCTTCTTTTAAAAAATCTCCAGACGTGAACTTTTCAAATGAAATACCATGAGATTGATTGTTTTCATTTTTTTTGTCGATTTTGCAATCATACAAAGAAAAACAATAATTCAAAACATCTTTGGGACAAATATTATCATAAAACCTTTCAATGGGAGGTCTGAGTGTGTCATTTTTTAGAAACCATTTGTATTTTTCTTGTATGTGATGTGCCATGGTGTCATATATCTTGAAACAATTTAAATAATTGCACAATGAAGCAAAGAAATAGTACATGTCATAACTTGTTGAAAATTTGTGACCAATGCCATATTTTGTTCTGTTGTTTTTGCATCTTGTAGAAATATCTTTGTTTTTGTATTCGTTTTTTCTAAAAACGGACTGATAATAAAAATAACTGAATTCAATGTGATTTTCTTGATTCTTTTCACCTGTTACATTATACAACTTGGACATTCCGTTGTCGATGCACTTGAAAATATATCCTTTGAATGGGACAGCAATTGCTTTCAATTTGTTTTCATCATTTTGATCTTTGAAACAATAAACAAAATAAATGTTTTTCTTTTTTGAATTGCTGTCTAAACTAAAATTGTGATACTTGACTGGATAATTGTTATTTACAAATTGAACCATCACATTTCTTATGTTGAGATCGAGTGAATTGATTTTATAAGTATTTTGGATCGCGTGACAATAATATAAAACACTAGTGCACAAATATTCGATTGTTTTGTACAATGAATCACCATTTTTTGAAATAGACATTAGGATTGAATTTGTTGACATATGATTAGATACATTGACTTGAGGAAAGGAATCAAATGTTGGTGTTTTTTGTTTGTTTGTTTGAAAGGTGAATTTGGAATAGTTGGGATAGATACTGTCTTCTTGAAACAGATAATCCATTGTTTTATCAGACACACGTGACAAATAACTAGAGATTCTACTTTTTGATTTTTCAACCATTTCTTTTTTTTCACTGTCAAAAACATCAATAAAACTGGATATGGATGAATTTGGGTTAGTGATTGTCGATATGGACATTCTTGAATCTGATTTGGAATTGTTACAATACATTGGAAGTGATGCCTTGGACGATTCTTTTGAGTTCATAATGGAAGAACTTCTTGACATTGCATCTGAAGAGTTTGTAGAATCAAACAATGAAATATTTTTAGATTTTTCTTGCACATCAATAAATTCATCTGAACTATGTGACGATCCCATCTCTTCAAAATATTTTTTTTTGATCCATGATGCTTCTATTTGTTTTTTCAAAAATGTTTCCAATCCAACATCAATCATCTCTTGAATTTGAAATGTTTTTTTGTGTTTCATATCAATTCCCGCCAAATGTTGAACGTTACAATGAATGCATTGGTTACTGTAATAGATATCGTTGATGTACATGTTTATAATGATTTCACAAATGGATTCGCAACGGGAAACAACAATCTTCTTTTGTTCGTCGTAATAAATCAAGTTTCCAATAAACCATTTCTCATCTGATAAATTATAATCCAATGGATTGAACAAACATGTTTTTTTTTCCAAGTCATACGCAATGCATTCATTATTAGACAATTTGCACACAAAAAAATCCAATGGGTCTCTTTTGCAATGTGATTTGAATTGTTTGATCATTGATATCAGTTTGTGATTTTGACACTTTGGATGCATGTTTAATTTTAATATACTTGCATTTGTTCCTTTGTCAAATTGATTTGAACTATATTGAAATGTATTGATTTGGTTGCATAAAAATAAACAATTGAATTGCAATTGCTTGAAATAAAATAAAAAAATGTGCCATGGTTTGGATTGAATCTTTTGAATTTGAGCTTTCAATTTGGAAAAACTTATTTTATTGTCTGACAATGACGAACTATCATTTTTTTTCAATCTTTCATTTTGATTTTCGTTTCTCAATGAAAAATTAATTGTTCTGTTTTCTTTTTGTTCGTTTATAATATTTTTGATGGAATCTGAATTCTTTTTTCTTGAATAATGTTCCATGATTATTGATTGATGGACAGATTTGATATTTTTATTTCCATTTGAAATATTTAAAAACAATTGAATAGAAAATTCTTTTATTTTATGAATTGTTGTGAACATGACAAACAAAACATGTATAAAATCAATTTACCATTGTCACAAAATTAAATAAAAATTTCAAAAAAACAGTGGAAAAAAATGGAAAAAAAAAGAAGCAGGGAATCAGAAAAACTTGATCATGAAAATCAAAAAAAGAAAATCAAAGGATATAGAAATATGGGTGACGATGTTTATATTTCAGACAATATAGACATTGTCAACATGAATGTATTGACAAAGTTTGACAAGAAAATAAAACCCAAAAAATGCGATTTCTTTTTTCGAGTGAAAACGAAAACAATGTTGGACATGTGCAAAAACATAAAAAATTCCAATTCCAATGCAAACACAATACAAATGTTTATAAAACCAATGGATGAAACGGAACGAAAAGATCAAACGGACAATAAATTCTTGAACGAAGTAGAAATAATGATTGATTGTTTGAATGGATTACAAACATTTTTTCACGAAGGAACAATCAAAGGCAGCATGCATTGTGATTGCTATGATAAAAATAAAGTTCATTGTGTTTCGACAACATTAAATGAAATTCAAAAACAATTGAAAATACACTCAAAAAGTATATTTTCATATTTTTCAACTGATGAAGAAGATCATAGTGTTATTTGTATTGAATCTTATGATCAAGAAAATAATATTAAAAAAACATATTTCAACAAAGATTGTGACGAGTATGTTTTTATTTATTTTTGATTTTTGAATTATGATTTGTAGCTAACACTTTTTTAGAAATCATCCTCAAAGCATATCCAAAGAATATTATGATGTGATGATTGAATTGAGTCAATCCAAGTTGAAAGAAATGTTTAGTTTGAATGTCAAAAAAGAATCGGGTGGCATAGAAGAAATAGAACAAGTTCATATTATGTTTGTTGAAAAAACGGATGATTCAAATGAAACTGGCGGGGATGTTCAAAGCATCAGAATTGTTTTGACTGGAAAAATGAATCGATTGATGATTTCTGAGTTTGATATTGTTGTTCCAGAAAAGGATGAAGTTGTGTTGAAATATTACCAAAGACAATTTCCAAATATGGATCATTTTTATCAATACACACAAAAGTGTCAAAAGATGTCTGAGTCTGAATTTTTAATGAAAGTTGGAGAAAAGAATAAAAATATAACAACAAAGATAAAAAATTGGTCGATCTATGATTTCAAGTCATTCAAGCAGATGATTATCAATTACAATTCATCTAATTTTTATATTATTTTAGACAGCAAAAAAGATAATATGATTTTTAGATTTGACAATTGTTTGGAAAAGATTATGATTCAAACCATCGATTCAGAAGAATTTGATTTTTATCAATCTAATATAAAAATTGCAACACAAAATCAGTGTGGGGCAGACGATGATGATTATGATGATGATGATGAAATGCAAGAATGAAACAATAAAAAACAATTATTTTTGATTGATGAATGTTTTTGTTGTTCAATGTTTCAATGTTTGTGATAAAATGTTTGTTTTTTGAGAAAAAAATGAAATCAAACAAACCAAAATTATTTATTAAAAATGGTTAAACAAAATAAAAAACCTTCGTCTCTGTTGAATCAACATGAAACCAATTGGACAGAAGAATGCAAAGTTTATAATTTGTTTCTCGAAACAAGTTCTGATGATTCATTGAAAATGTTGAAAAAAACAAACCATAAATTTTTCAATCAAAACAAAATAACAAAAAAGACAAAAACAAACGATAAAGAAAAGAAAAAAGACTTGATCAATCAATCTTCTTCGGATCAAAACACAGAAAATGTAATTTTGCCTTTTTCTGTCAAAGAAATTTATGACAAACAATTGAAACTCAATTTATTTGGTGATCCTGACAATCCAGAATACATTGAACACATTAACAATCCAATGGAAATGAAACAATATAAAAATATGACCCTCAATACGTCCAATGGGTTTAAAAAAATAAACATTGAAAACATATCAGTCAATTGTTCTAAGAATTCCAATTCTGAACAAACAATAATAGATGATCAAAGCCTTGATTTTGATATTGCTGATCATGATAGAATTGAATACATGAAAAAATATGGTTCTATTGAAAACCAAGAATTATTGGACAAGATAGAAGAAAATCCATTTTTGAGCGAGAAAGATTGTTATCATCATGTTCCCACAAATTTGGACGACGCGTGGCCTAAAAATAAAGGTCTTCCGTGTTTTTTGTGCGGATATGTATTTGACCATGAACCAATCGCAGTGCCTGTGTACAATCATATAAATTATTCAAAAAGGCCTGTTTTAAAAGGAAATATGTGCAGTATTCAATGTGCAAAACAATGGATCAATGAACAAAACAGTTTTTATATTGGATATCAATTGACAGTGTTCAATTTTATTATTCAAAAAAGATACGGTATACAATCTCAATATATTGATCCCGCGCCACCTAGTTCAATTCTTTTACATAAAGGAGGAATCATGTCGATTGAAGAATACAGATCGATGTTTTTGCCAAGTGCTGAGATTCATGTGCATCCTGAACGATACAAAAACTTGTCGATTGATCAAAGATCAAAAACATTCATTGAAGAAATACCAATCCATTGCATGAGTCATTTCAATATATGGTCAACTATTAATCGTTACAATCCAGAAAATCCATTCAAATTATTTTTCTTGAGCGTGGACACAACAAAAAGAAATCAAATCATCAAAGACTCATTCAAAAATCTTTCTATTTACAAAGATTTCATGAATGAAAAACAAAAAAACAATGATTCCAACAAAAAATAAATTTTTATTTTCAAACAATGATTCCTGATTCTTCAATGATTTTTTTAATATCTTTGTTTGTGTTTTCATTATTATCTTTTCCTTTTAAAACTTGAATACGAGGAATGACTTCGTCAAATTTCATTATTTTGCAAATGGCTCTCATTAAATTTCCATAAAATGGCATGTTACTTCTTTCAATTTGATTATTGTTTTTCAAATCTTCGAATGAATTTTCTGACATTTTGGATACATGCTGAACACATTTTTCAATTTCAAAAAAGCTATGTTGTTGTTCTCCTGTCAATATTTGATAAATTTGTTCGATTTGATTATATTTTTTGGATTTGGATTTTTGAAGTGCCACTTTAATGTGTTTTCTTGTGATTTGTTCAGGTTTTGTTATTTTTAGATTGTCATACAAGTATACCATTACTTTGTAAAGCATTTTTTCTTCAATTTTCTTATTGTCAACAGTTTGTACATTATTAAATCGATCTTTCAAATGCTCCCTTTTTTCAACTGATCCTTTGTTGAAACACGTTTCACGTTCATAGCTAACATTGCTTGAAATATTTTCGGAACAAGGAACGATAGTTGCGCATAATTGATTACTGCATAAATAATATCCTTTGTCAAAGTGCATGATTAAACTATTTTTACAATTTGGACATTGATACACTGTTTTGTTCATGGAAATGTTTTTGTTGTTTTCAAAATTGATTAAATTTTTTCTTGTGTGAATTTTGATATCAGGATCTTTGTATAAATTGATTTCAATGTTGATCATTTTGTAAATGTGAGAAGGTGACATCCATTTTGTGAGTGATTTGTTTTGCTCGACAAATAATTTTAAATTCTCATAATTGATAAATGATGACAATAAACATTTTTTGAACCCATGAAACACAAAAAACAAATAACTTGAACACAACACATAATAAAATAAATTTCTTTCAAAATCGTCTAATTCTTTTTCTTTAATATTTTCAAATGAATTCATTTTTTGATTTGTTGAATGAATGTTTATATTTTTTATGGATTTTCCCAACGTGTCAAAAATACAATTGTTGTTGACTCTGGATGATTTATTATTTTTTATAAAATTTTTAATCAAATTTGAAATATATTTCTCCTTTTCCAAATAAAATGAGCATTTTAAATCAATTTTCTTACAAAAATGGTTGTGTAAATCATTTTTTGTTTTGACTAAATCTGCCATTCTTTTTATTTTCTTTTGCATCATTCCTTTGTTTTGGTTCATCTTTTTCTGTTTTTTGATTATTTTTTTAACAGAATTGGTTTTTGAATTTTGTGATAAATCTTTTTCCAATTGCTGAGTTTCTTTTTCAATCAACATCTTCTCTTTCAAAATATGAGAAATAATTTGATCATTTTCTCTTTTTGTTTTCAATCGATTCTTTTCTTTGATATCAAAAATCAAACACTCAAGCACATTGATTGAATTTTCAACCAATTTTTCATTTTGAAATATGTGTGTTTTTTGTTTTTTGGAATGGCTCATTTTCAAAAAGAAACAAAATTTTAATTTGTCTAAACAAAAAAATAAAAAATCATTTCAATAAAAAATATTGCAAAATAAAAATGTTGTAAAGTAAATCAACATCCATCATTGTAAAATGTTCATTTATTTATTCTCTGATTTCATTTTCATTGTTTTGAAGTTCTATATTTTCAGGTTCATTTTCATTCAATGCATTTTTTAATTTTTTTACATTTTTTTCAACACATTGATTGGTTTTTGGTTTTTTTTTCATAAATTGTATTGAAAATTTACATGTTGATAAATAAATTAATCCCAAAAATATAACTGCAAACACAACAATCAAACAACTTGATATCAACAAATTAATTTTTTTGATTTTATAATAATTTATTTTTTTTCTATTGTGAAAATCATTTTTTTTCATGATTGGTTTTATTTTGAAATGTTTTGCAACTGTTTTGTTTTTATTTGTCCTTTTGTTGAAAATTTCAAAATCATCATGATTTTCCATTGTTCTGTCTAATTGATCTGCTTCTAAAAAATCATTTGAATAATTTGTTTTATTGGTTGTAGAAAGATTATCTGCTTGCACCAACTCATGGTTTATGTTTCGTCTTGCATTTTGATTTATTCGTTCATCGCTATCAAACGATTTTATAATTTTGTCATTCATGTTTGAATTGTGTTTTTATAATAAACAATGTCCCAAAAAATTTGATAAACAAAACCAATTTCAATTTATTTTTCAATTCTTTTTAATTGTTTCATGAACAAGTTTCAATTTTATTTTTTTTTAAAATGATCAAAATAATTTTTCAACACACATTTTATTTTCACACTGAATCTTCTTGATACATTTGTCTCGAATCCCAATCAATCAAAAGTTTGTTGTGACCATGGTTTTCATTTGAAACGTTGTTGCTATTTAACAAAAATGGTTGAGAAACATTGTGCCATTCATTTATCATTTCAGGTAACGAATTTTCTTGTTTCATCGTATTGAAATCGTTCATCAATTCATCACTGTCATCACTGTCATATTGGCTATTATCAGTATCCATTTTGTCATCATCATTTGATAACACTTTTGTCAACATTGTTTGGTAATCCATTTTTTTAACGATGCGATGACAATTAAATAATTTAACACTCTTTTAAATAAAAAATATTTTTCAAAATGCAAATTCAAATTATAAGCAAAGACGAGTTTTTGAAAAAAGTCAAACCATTGGATTGTTTTTTTATTCATGGAAATTCACCATTTAACAAAATAACTGATTTATTACAATCCAATATCACAAATGATTCTTCCGAAGTCAAAGTCAGTCACACTGGGATTATTCTCAATAACTCAATGATTGAGCGAGATGTTTTCAAAAACACCATATCTAAAAAATCAAATTATTCAATCACTAATGCATATCAACCATTTGCTCTTCACATGTCCATACCAGGAGACCAACTTTTTTGGAATGCAATCAAAACACTGATTCCATTTTATGGAATACCAAAACAACAATCAGACGCTCTTTCTGTGGATGAAATCAAAACTGTATTAAATTCTATTGAAAATAGTGATGTTTTATTTTATTGGGTTCCATTGAAAAATGATGTAACAGGAAATGAAAATGTCAAAATTCGACTAAATCAATTTCTGAGAGATCATCCATATATCCCATATGAACAAAATATTGCAGATGTTTTACACACAATAAGCGGAATGTTTGGGTTTTTTAAAAAATGGTTTGGAAATAAAAAAAATATGACGTGTTCCGAATTAGTTGTCAGAATATATCAGTTCATTGGAATTATGCCCAAAGACATTGACCCAAATACAGTATATCCTTCCGAATTGTTGTACAAAAATCATAGCGATGATGAAAAAATGAAAAATATGGATGATATTTTTGGAAATATTATTTACAAAGTTGTTTGAAAAAATATTCATTGGAACTTTCAATTTTTGAATTTGAAAATTAATATAAATTTTGTGTGAATTTTGTAACAAATGATTTAATTGACAAAAAAATAACAAAATAAAATAACATAAAATATTAAAATATAAAAAACAATGAGCTATACTAAAAAATACGTACCTTCGGGATCAGTTTCTGTTAATCCATTTCATCAACATTATTATAGAGAATGGGATTCTTATTTGGATCAAATCAAATTATATGCTACTGGAAAAGATGGAACAGTGGGTGAAATTGGAAAGGGTGGACAAACTTGTTTCTTTTTCAATGTTGGATTTCCTACGGAAATGTCAAAAGCTAAAGGATGGTCTAATGTTTGTATTCAGGTATCCAATGAAGAAGATGATGGCTTATTGACAACTGAAGGATTGATGCCAAAAAAGAAATTGGAAGAAATGAATTCGAGTGAAAGATTGAGTGTTCTTGACGAATATAAAAAATATATTGACAATCCAAAAGTTAAAAAGGAGTATGATGAAGAACACATACCAGACAGATTAAAACCCGTTGACATGGATAGTAAAAGTTTCTTTATAAGAGTTAACGCAGAGAATGATCAAGATTTAATTATTTTCATGGAAAAATTGAATGACAAATTGTATGAAAAATTATATGAAATAAGAGACAAATGGCCCGAATGTTTGTCATCCTTGCATAAATTTAAAATGATCAACACGTTGAAAACTGTTCTTTCACTCAAAAAAGTCAAGGTTGGAAAAGATATGGCTGGAATAACACAATCCACCGCAGAACAACAATTCAAACCTTTATTTGAAAAGTATGCTGAACATCTTGAAGATGGACAAATGGAAGAGTTTTCATTGGATGCATTTAATAACATGACAAAAAGAGGAATATTAAGTGATCCTAAACTTATTCCAGAAGACAAAAAGATTGATTTGAAAAAAACATATTATGATAGAAGTTTCAATATTAAAATAATGAAACAAACGTTTGATTACGAGAAATATATTTTTCAAAGAGAATCACTTGAACAATCACGAGAAGATGAAACTATTACCGAAGAAGAATATAAAAGGGAAATTAAGAAAACAATGGGTATATTTGATATGAAACGTTATGGCGGCATGAAATCAGATGTTTTTATTGAAGATATAGATGATAATGGTGATGTTTATCATGAACGAGGTAAAGTAGAAGATATTACCCCAAGATGCAAATTGAAATTATCATTTATTGTGAATTATATTTACATTTCAAAAGAAGCAGTCATGGGAACAAGTCTTCGATTGAAAGCTATTGTGGTCAAGAAACCAAAAAAATATTCTGAATTGTCACAAGGCGAATATTCGAGAGAAGATGAAGTGGCGTTAGATTTTATTAATTTGAAAAAGAGAAAAAGAGTTGATTCCAAAAATCAAGAAGAACCACAAGAGAAGATAGAAAAGGTAATCAAATCAACAGAAGAAGAACAAGAGCCTCCAAGAAAAAAGAAAAAACAAAACAAAAAACAAAAACCCCAATATGAAGAAGATGAAGATGACGCATTGTTAAAAGAAATTGGTGCATTTTAAAAAATAAAAAAATAATTTTATGCTTATAAATATTACAATTGAAATTCATTTTTTGAAAAAACAATAAATCATTCAAAATCAAAACACATTGACTTTTTTCAAAAAACACAAACACGCAATTTTAAAATGCAACAACAAGATAGAAAAGAGTACCTTAGAAAAAAAGGGCAGGAACTTCGTAATTTGATCAATAGTAAAAAAAACAATGATTCTTCTGTTTTACTTTCTGATTTTTTGATGCAAACTAATATTCATGATGCAACAAAACAATTTAAAAAATACAAGAACATTGTTTTTGATCGAAAAATCAAATACACAGAAGAAATCAAAAAACACAGTGACAATTTGAACAAAAGAACTGAAACATTGAAATTGAATTTAATCAATCATACAAAAAATCTATTGGGTAATCAAAACATGACAGAAGAAGAAGTGATAATGAACCATAAAAATTGCTCACCTTTCAAATTATGTTTACCGAACGATAAACCATTTTTCATTCGTTTGAAACAAAATAAATCGGATAAACCAATCAATGAAAAAATGATTGAAACTTTGTTTCCCAAAAAAAAGGAATCAACAATAACATCTCAATCATACCAAGACAACATCAAAATAATTGAATCTGTTATGGAAAATATAAACGATTTGGTAAAGAAGTATGAGTTTAAAATCAAAATTATGAAAGAAATGGAAAAAGAAATTATTCAAGAATTTAACATTGAAGGAATTGATGATGTAGATACATTTATAACAGGAAGTAATATTTCCGAATCTGCACAAAATATAACAAATTATGTTTCTTCTGCATCTGAGGGGTCAATGGAATTTGAATCTGATGAAAATTCATTGAGGCATCATCCTTACAATCAAAATAATCAATCAAGTAAAAAAAGAGACATATCCAAAATGACGCCTGGACAATTGAGAGAATTAAAACTCAATGAAGAATTTAAAAAATATGACAAAGGGTTTTTATTTTTTTGTTTTTATTTTTTGTTTCAGGATCAAAGTTAATTGTTTTTTGAAAAGAAAATATTATTTGACACAAAAAGAATTATTGATTCAAAATATCAATGAATTGTTTGGAAACATGTTGCTTCAAACAATCACCAAGTTTGTAAAGCACAATATCACAAAACATTATGTCAACATTGATTTCGGAACTAAATTTATTAGACCAAAAATGAACAGCGAACAAAAGAAACAATATGATGCATTGGAAAGCAAAGAAGATCAATACAATTATTTATTGTCTTTGATTCCAAATTTGAATACCACCGATCTTGAAGATGTTATTTATATTTTAGTTGCAAAGTATAAAATAAGAAAAATTAAACGTTCTGTGACAAAATGCAACACGATTATTAATTGCAATTTGGAATCATTGAAAAAAATGATTGAAAAAGAATTGCAACAAGAAGCAGATGAAAACGCAATGCAAGATGAAAATAATGAACAGCCGCTCAACCAGATTGAAATTTCTGATTCTAATGGACAAAATGAAAATTCAATGCAATTAGAACAAAATGTTCAACCAAACAAAACAAAAACTAAAAAACCAAATTATATTGAGAATTTGATAAATGGTGATTCTAATTTTAGATTCAAGGAAAGCGATGAATTGCATGTTTCAAAAATAAAACAATATTATGAGAATGCATTGATCATTAAAGATTACTTGAGTAATTCAACAGATAAATCAAAGATTGTTTTGCAAAAAGATGAAGAATATTCAAATTTAATTGATTCTAATGATATTTTTGAAAAGGGATCCGAGGCAAAGATGAGAAATGAATTACAAATGAAAAAACTGGAAAAAAAGAAAAAGGAAATGGAAGAAGAAGGTCAAATTGATATTGATTCGGAAGAATTTGAATTGGAACAAGAAGATGAACATTTTAGTAAAAAAATCGAAATCAAATCTAAAAAACACAAGAACAAAAAATCATATGGAATCAAACAATTTAACGATGATTTAGATATGTTTATACCTTCAATGTTGGAAAAAAATAGATACAGGGTAATCAAATTAGAAAGAGGAATTGATGCATTTTCACCATCTTATTTGAAAAAAAAATTAATCAGTGTGATAAAATCAGATTCTTTCAATTCAGGAATGCAAACATTTTACAAAAAAAACATAGAACGAAATGGAAAATCCAAAGCAAAAGAATTTAACACTGTTTCTATTCAAAATAAATTACCAAAACGAAAGAAAACAAGAAGAAACAAATCTCGAATGGGTAACCAATCCACATCTCATATTAGAAGAATAAATAATTCAAATGTTCATGAACAAGATCAATTAAATCAAGTTATTCAATCTGCAATGAGAAATTTTACATAATGAACAATTTGAAAATTTTATTTGTTGTAGATGCATCAATTCAATAAAATGTTCTTGTCTTCGATTTTGTTTTCTTTTTTTACAAAAATGTAAATCAAACACCAACACATATTTTTTTTTCAAAATGTCAAACGAAAATTCATATCAATCTGAAATATCAGAACTTGACATGGATTTCAACACTGAGTTTGATTATAGTGAAGTTGAAAAATTAGTCAAAAATGATTCATTGGATGAACAAAAAAAACAACCACAGCCAGTGGAACAAAATGAACCACTGAATCAAATAAAAAATCAACACAATTTGAAAGATGAAACCATTGAAAAAAACACAAATGAAAATAATTCTAATTCTGATCAATCATCACAAAATGATAATAATGAAAATAGTGAAAATGATAATAATGAAAACAATAATGATGAAAATGAAAATAGTGAAAATGAAAATAGTGAAAACAATAATGATGAAAATGAAAATAGTGAAAATGAAAATAGTGAAAATGAAAATAGTGAAAATCAAAGTCAAAACGACAACAATCAAGAATTAATCAAAGAATATGAAACCAAAAACAAAGAAATAAACATGCAAAAAGAAATTGAAATTTCAGAAAATCATGAGATGAATGAACAAAAAAAAGAAACACATATTGTGAATGACAGCGAACAAAATCATATTTTTGATCCACCAAAAAATGGGAACCAAATTTTTTCACAACACATCAATAAAAACCATATTGAACAAAAAAATCAAAATCATACATTGTATGATTCAAAAACTACAACAAAATCACTTGAAAACTTTGTTCAAAATAATTACAACGAAACAAGAGAAAATATTGAAAACACAATGAACACCAATCTAATAAATCAACAAAATAGGTTTCCTTCAAATACATTCAATCCAAAAACAATGAATAGTGCGCAGCAAAAACCAATCAATCTTCCCCAAAATTACGATCAACATAGAAACAACATGAATCAAGCATTATCAAATAGGTTTCAAATACCGCATCCACAAAAAAATGAAATGTCTCAACAACAATCACAGCCACAACAACAGCCCCAAAATACACAAAAATCAATTATAGGAGGAGATTTTGTCAAAAAAGTCACAACGATGCCAAAACAAACGCCCCCTAAAATAGCAGCTTCTGTCATAGCGAGTGATTTTTCAAAATTAAGTGCTCCTGAAGTTTTGGAACAAGAATACTTTAAAAAATTTTCAAATAAAAATTTTGTTAGTAAACAAATGGAAGAAGAAGATGCAAGAGAAGGATTAAAACAAAATAAACGAAAATTGATTCCGAAAAAAGAAGAACCTTTGGGAATCACAAAAGATGTGTTTGAAAAAAGTGGACAAATAACTGAAAAGGACAAATCATTTGCAATACACAAAGGATATGTTGGTCTTCCTGAAAAAAAAAATCAAGTTCGATTTGAAGATCAAAATCACCAACCAACCACAAGAAACCAAAACCATTCTCAAAATGAAAATCGTGTGAATCTAAACCATCCACAAAACACTGATTTAAGAAATCGAATGAATCAACTTGAACAAAAACAAAACTTCCCGCAACCGCCAATTCAACATCCAATCAACAAAAATGTTAATTTTGCCCCAGAAACCAGTAATCCAACATTTCAACAAAGGAACGATATTACACCAAAATATGACCATTCAAAATATTTTTCAAATTTGAAAAACACTCCTCACCAAAATCAACCAACTAAAAAAACAGATTTTGGAATACAAAGGCAAAACATAGATTCCCAGTCAACAAATGCTCCGATTAAATCAAACTCAAAAAGATGGGATGAAGAAGATTTGGATATGTTTCCAAAAACACCACAATCGACTTCATATTCGAAGCATCCATATTACCAACAACCAGTTCCAAGACCAAGATTACCACCACATCATCCCATGAATTATCCAGGTTATTCAAATTATTCAACTCATGCACCAAAAGATCGTTCTCTCGACCCATATAGTAACATGGGAATGATAACCGGAAACAGAGAACATCATGATCCAAGATTTGGTGATTATCCAAATGAAATGAATTATTCAAAAAACACCATGTATCCTCAAATGATGAGAAATCAACAATCGACGAGGAATTCTGATTATTATGGAATATCAAACGATGAACACATGAATACATATCCACATGAATACGAATCAAGACGACGCGATATGAATCATGGTGTAATGGAAAATCAAGAAAAACGTCATCTAATGGGTCGAGAAATTCAAAATGTGAAAAAACAGAACAAATCAAACAAAGATGTGTTTGAAAGCAAAGCTGAATTAAACGAAAAAGAAAAAAGAGTGATAAAACAAAGATTGTTAATTAGATTGTCTGACGTGGAACAAAATTTAAAAACGATTGGAAGAAAACTCACTAAAAATTTTACATATGACGATGATATAATTTTGATGACTGAAGAAATAAATCTTCAAAATCAAGTGCTTGACAACCACGCAACAAAAAGCAATATTTCAGACATTATAACTAATTTTGCTGTTCCTGTGATTGAAATAACCAATTCAACTCTTTTCAAAAAAAATTTAAAAGGTTTGAGAGAAAATGTTAAACGCATGCAAAAAACAAATACTCAATACAATAATGCACTTCAACAAAGAAGTCAAAACATAAAACCGAATTCAATATTGAAAAAACCAGAAACAACTGTTTTCTTTTCGTTGATGGAATCGGTATACAAAACGTATGATGAAAATAGATTGAGAGAAGAAATGAGTGCAGAAAAAGGAGAGGAATGGGAATCCACAGAAAAGTTAAATCTCAAAACAATGAACAAGATAAAAGAAAAAAACAAAAGAAAAAGTTCGGATCTGGAGCCTCCATTAGTTGTTTTGTCTGATGATTCACATGATGAATATTCAAACGACGATTATGTTTCGGATGATGAAGACAATGGTGGTGATTTTATTTCAAAAAAAGAATCATATGACATTTCAAAAGAACAAAAGGAAATTGAAAAAATAAACAAAGAATCCACAGAAATTCAAAAAAAATTAAAGGAAATGAAAGAAAATGAATTGAAAAAAAAGAAAATTACGGAGGAAACAAAAGAAGATGAAAATCAAAGAATTTTAGATGAAGTTAGCAAAGACATGGAAAATATTGATCAAGAAAAATCGAACAATGAAGAATCTATAGAAGAAGAACCAGAATTTTATTCAGATGATGAAAATGAATAAATAATTTTTTTGTTTCCATTGTGAAATTTTATTTTTTCAAATTATTTTGCACTTTCTGATGCCAACAAAAATGATTCTTGCTTGAACATTTTATGAACTGATTTTTCAACAACCTTGTACATTTCTGTCATGTTATCAATTTCACAATACAATGGATTTCCAGATAATTCTTGTTCAATCATGGTCATACTTAAAGGACCGCCTTCTTCTCCCTTTCCTCCATCTGTGGTATAATAAGATTGGTAAGCATATTGTTTATCATTACACGCTGAAACACTATATGCTTTGCATTTTGGGGATTTTTGATTGTTTAATCTCCATGTGTTAGTTTTTGAATAATATTTGTATGGTAAATCTGTTGAAGTTCCACTAAAACATTGATCCATTTGTAACAATAAAGTGCAGTTTGATGGTAACTTATCAATAAATCCTTCAAATAATTCATCGTCTGTAATAATGGTATTTCTCCCACTTAAAATATATTCATCTTTTCCATTTTCTTCATCACCATTCAAATCTTTTATTTGTGCACCGTGACCCGAATAATGAAATAAAACAAAACTTGGTTTAGATGGATCAATCGATCTTAAAACTTTGTTCAACACACTCCACACATTAGTGTGTGATGTTTCTTTCATGGTTCCCCATTTTTGATTTGTTTTTTTGGTTTGATTGACAAGTGTTGTTAACTCATCTACAAATTCAACCATTGTGTCTGTTCTTCTGTTAATTTGAGAAACCAAATGACAATTGGATAAAGGAATACCATAATTCAATGTACTGTAACTTAAAACATGTTTTAAATCTACATTACATGCATTGTTTAAATCTCTATTACCATCACCACCATAAGCAATAACGTGTTTATTTTTGGATGATGTGTTTTTTGCAATTTCTGGTTGTTTTCTTGTGTGAGATTTGTTACCATAAATCCATTCATTCAATAAATCGGTGGATTCTACAGATGGAGAAGATTCTTTTGGTTTAGTGTTGATCAAGTCATCAATGTTAGTTTCTGTTATTTTTTCAACCACAGGCGAAGGTGTTACTACTTTTGGTGGAATTGGTGCTGGTGCTGGTGAAAAAAATCTTCCAACAATCATTCGTTGTGATAAAATATCAGTCAAGTGAAAAGTCAAAACATTTTTTAATTGATTTAAAAGTTGTAAAACAGAATCGTAAACATTTTTAAGAAAATCAATGATTGGATTTGCAATATACATGATGTGGTTGACAATTCCATTTAAAATAGTTGAAGTTGATCTTGATTCTGATTTGGTCAAAACAAAGTAAAAAGTAAAGAATGAAACAATAGATAATAATAATGCATTGTAAAGTGGTTTTTCGAAAATCATTAAATTTTCTAATACAAGACCATTTACTTGTTCTTTCAATTGTGTGAAAATGTCTATCAATTGTTGCACTAACATTTTTAAAATTTGTTGTTTGCAATAAAATGTGTAAGCAATAATAATATTTGCAGTCTTTGATTTTTATTTATAGGATTCAAAAAAAACAATCAAAAAATATCAAAACGCCCAAATTGTTTTTTATTTTAATTGATTATTCAAGAATTGAAACACACAAAATTAATTTTAAATTTTATGTTGGACAAATTGATGATTCATTTTTGCTCTTTCAATTTTTAGTTTTTGAATCTTTTCTCTAGATTCTTTCAATTGTCTTTCAATCTCTTTTTTTTCAATTCCCAACATATCTTCGTACATTTCATCGCTATAATCCATTGCAATTTGATTTTTCAGCCATTCAATCAAATCATTGTTCATCTTATCGATCACCATGTTTCTATAACAATTAATCATTTGATTTATAAATTCATTTTTCACATATTCAAACACCATGTGACAATTTCCCAAAATATATTGATCATGATCTGATATGCTCGGTTTCTGTTTTATGTTTCCATCAAAATATTTTTTGTAAAACACAAAGGAACTATCTGGTTTCATTGGTTCATTGCTCAAAAAATTCATATGGTGAACATATTCAACTAAAAATGAATTTATATTTTCGACAAAAGAATTGGATGTTTTTTGACTTTCTGTTTCTTTCCATTTCATGTAATATAAAATACTGTCATCTGTTTTTCCGATATAAGGTTGTATGGTTCGAGGGTTAATTTGAATTATGTCATGCAATGAATGAACCATCTTTTCTAATTCATTTTGCATGTGATCTTTCATTTTGCTTAATATTTTGATTTTATAATCTTTGACACATTGAGAGAAATAAGAATAAACGTTTTGAAGTTTCAAATGCTTATTGAACACATCTGAAATCTTTTCATCTTTATCATGTCTCATGATTAATGAAACCAAATCCGTTGTTTGGTAAATGAAAGTCTGATCCCATGAACTTGATTCTTTGTTTGATGAATTTGAATAATGAGACATAAAAACATCTTTTTTGTCCAAGTAAAAATTCAGAAATTTCATATTCACATCAATAGTGTGATCAATCAAAAATTCCAATCGACTGACAAATATTTCAACCACTGGCATCAAACATTTTTTACTTTTTGATTGAACAATTTTGCAAATGTACGGATCAAACTTTTTCATTTGTTCAATTCTTTTAGTTTCATTTTCCAATGCCTTGTTTTTTGTATTCGAGCCAAAATTAATTTGATTTTCAACATGTTTAATTTCAAACAAATCGTGATTGTGAACAGAAAATGGTATGATAGTGTCAAATTCTCTTGTTGAAGACATTGGAAATATTTTAGAACGAATGACTAAACTACATTCTCTCAAAAGTCTTTGAAATTGATTGTTTCCATAAATAGATTGATCAGACATTTTGATTTTTAATTTTTCAAACTTTTTCGATACTTGATTCATATCAATTGAAATATCCTTGGATGACGACGATGTGTGTTTTTCTTTTTTAGATTTTGGTTTTGGTTCGTCTTCTTCAATATCGTCCAATATGTCTGAAAAATCATCATCTTCTTTTTCAACCATTGGAGTCGTTTTCTTTTCATCATCACTACTTTCATCACTACTGCTTTCATTGTAAATCTTTTTTGGAATTGGTTTTCTTGATTTCTTTTTTTCTGATTCAAGTTTTCTAATCGGATCAATAGGAGATGATGATTCTTTCCATATGTCATCACACCACAACATTTTTTCAAAAGAATTTCTTTTTGAAAAAACATGATTGTTGTTTTTTTCCAAGTATTTTTTCCATTCATTTGAACTCGTCATTCCAATTGAATCAATATCAATTTTATAATTATTATTAGTCAAATCACAATCAATTCCTTTGAAATGAATATCTCCATCCAAAACATGTTTCATATTAGAACAAAACAAAGACAAATTGAATAAAACCAATTGTTTGACATTGACTTTTGCTATCTGTTTCAATTTGAATTCAGATTCTTCTAATTTTTTTTCTTCTGCAATAATAATTTCACAAAACTTATCATGCATGAGATGCAAATTTTGTTTATATTGTTGAATCATATGATTTTGTAAATATTCTCTGGCTCTAACAAATCCTATTTGATTTATACCATGAGATTCATCACATTCATTCATTCTCATCTTCAACATATCTTTCAAGTATGCATTTCGCATTGCTTCGATATATTCATTTGGTGTGAAATTTACCGTTTTCTGTTTGAAAGGAAATGAAACTAAAAAGAATCGATCTTCTTTAATTTGAAGCGAATTGATTCCATTTAAAATATATTTCTGAGCAGAAGATTTATCTAAAAATCCACTGGAACGTTGATCGAATTTAGTGACAATCATGATTGTTCGATCTAATTTAAGGTCTACTTTTTTTATTTTTTCAATGACATCCATGTCACACCATTCTGTGCTTGATTGTTGTAAAGCTACAATTGTTTTATTTTTACTTGAAATAATGTCCATTACCATTTCTTCAATTTTTTCTGAAATATTTTCATCATCAAAATCATCATCTCCTAAATCTTTAACATCGCGTCTTCTAAACCCGGGTGTATCATACACCACAATATTAACACATTCTTTGTATTTTATCTTTAAAATAATCGGCTTAGCACTTATTTTACTTTTTTCTTTGTTTTGTCTTTTTTTTGATCTTTTATCAATTTCATATTTAACTTCATCAATTGGTGTTTCTTTGTCTTCCAATTGATCAGGATATTCGTCCTTGAAAAACATGCAGAATGGTTCTTCACAAGTCGGGTCATTTTCCATTCGTATAATAATTGGACAAATAGTTCCAATTTCATTTTTAACCATGTTGAATTGTCTTCCCAACAAAGCATTAACAAAAGATGATTTTCCAACACTTTGAGGACCGACAATCACCATCTCCGGTATTTCAATGTCCATGTTATATGTATACCTCAATCCTTGACTTTTTTCATAGATGGACATTAAAGATTTTATTGTTTCTTGATTTTTATTTGTTGTTTCTTGATAGGTTTTGTCGTAAAAAAGTTTTTCTTGCATTATTATTTGTTTCTTTGGATCATCCGTTTTCTTTTTTGGAGGCTCTTCTTCAATATCATCATCTGTGCTCTCATAGACATTTTTAGATTCTCTTTTTCTTTTCATTTTAAATATTTGTTTGGATATGTATTAAATACCTTTAAATTATTTGTTATATTTGTTTGTGTTTGTTTTTAAAAAGAAAATTGTTCGTCGTGAACAAGATTTTTATAAATGCTTAAAATAAAAAACAGTATTCCATAAATCACAACAAAATTTTTTATCCAACATACAATTAAAAAATCAAATTCCATAAGCAAAAATAATGATCATTCCATTTGTTATCTTAGTTGCAATCGTGGTTTTTGTTGTAATCAACCAATTCCTATTAAATAACCAAAATGCTCATTTGATTTCAAAACTCATTGCATCCGCAGCATTCGTTTCATTCAGTGTTTTGAACATTAATTCACTTGGATCATCATCTTCATCATTAATCCCATATGCTATTTTAATTTCACAACTATTTGCATTATTGGGAGATTTATCAAATGCATTATATCTAACCAATGTTTCCTATGTACACTTGGCAGGAAACTTTTTCTCGATTGCACAAACACTATTGATCACCATTTCAGCTGTAACATCTGTAGAACAAGGATTATTACCATTATTGAGCACTTACCCAACATGGCAAGCAATTGCAATCAATGTTTTAATTGTTGCTCTTGTTGCATATGCATTAACATACTATGTTTTCGTAAACTGGTTCAATGTTTCATTGACAACCATTTTGCCACCAACTGATAGATTGCGTTCCGATTCATTCTTTTATATGGTTGTCGTAGTTGTTTCAACTATTGCAGCTGTTGCAAATTACGTTTTACAATTCTTGAAAGTTCAAGACTTGATCAACGCAGGACAAAGTGTAGTTTCATTGGAACCTGTATCCACATTCTTGTTGAAATACGGAATTGGTTCATTATTATTATTGGTCAACAGTTATGCAGTTATTTCATTTGTTTTCGTTCCAGTAACATTTTTGACCACTGTTGCATTCAGAAACTATTTATATGTCAGATTAATGGTTTACTACATTGCGCAATTGTTGATTTCATGGTCGATTGTTAATTTGTAAAATCAACAACAAATAAAATAAATTTTTAAAACAACAATAATTTTTCACTCCATTAAAAAAACATAAACAATGAATCTTTTATCGTTTGCGCAATTAGTTTCTTTTTTTACTGCCATCATATTTGTTTTATGCATGGATGTTTTTGACTATGAACACATCAAAGAAATCATAGAAAACACAAATCAAAACATAATCAACAGGAACAATATTTTAATTTCAAAACTCGGAAGAACTTCAAATGGACAACAAGAAGGCTTTGAACAAAATATAATAAGCAAATGTACACTGGATTATATTCTTTACGTTTCAAACATATTATTTGTTTGGGTTTCGCTGAAATTAAATTTTTCAACGATGCAAACAAAAATTAATCAATTCATCAACAATAATCAATGGTCATTTCTCATTGTTTCAACTATTTCCATATCAATTGATTGGTTCATTGTGTATGTGTTTGATTGCATATCAGAAATGAAATATTCAGTTTCCATTGTAATATTCAACCCCACCACGTTGGAAAATTCTTCTGGTTTTGAATATTGGTTTGAAAGTATTTGTTTGATTCACATCATTTTATTTGTTATTTTTGTATACAATTTGTTCATCAAGTTGAAAGAATCAGATTCTCAATTCAAGTTGATTGACATATTTTCATCCAAAATCATTTTATTATTGTTGATCATATTTCCAGTGTGGTCTTTTACAAGAATTTTAATGACCGTTTCTTGTTTTTATTTGATTCGAAATTCAACACCATGAAAATAAACATTGAATCTGTTGTTTGTGAAATTTAATTTAATGAATTGAATTGTGGCAACAATGCTTGTTTATTTTTGTTTAAATTTGTTTTGTTAGATTTAAAATAGACACAAAACATTTTTCTCCTACTAAAATAAAAATTCTTTTGCTTTGAAATAAAAAACACAAACAATTTTTTTAGCTGAGAAAAATTAAAGTAAAACACAATTTTATATATTTAAATGCCACTTAATTTTAATAGACA
>Ga0307933_1000925_pt1 | contig 25577 bp, 24 predicted proteins | sample OrgLakmetageno88_FD_201811 | JGI IMG/M metagenome (GOLD analysis project Ga0307933, IMG submission 201811) | Saline water microbial communities from Organic Lake, Antarctica - #88 | ecosystem: Environmental > Aquatic > Non-marine Saline and Alkaline > Saline | place: Antarctica: Organic Lake... | reverse complement strand
GCCACAACGAAGGCGACCACAGAGCTCAGATTGAAAGGAAGTAGGGGGCGTCAGGGCCTTATGATACGATCCTGCCCCCTACCGGAATCTACCCCCATAACGCTTACCGCCTCGAACTCGAAGGGGCATCCATGCGCAAGACCGTCGCCAAAGCGAATGACGAAATGCCTTGAACCTGATAACCGAAATAAGCTGCCTCACGGCAACGCGTCACTGGTGGGCGGATGTGATCGGAATGGGTGGCCGCATGTTCCGGAATACGTACCCTATCCGGTGAGACGCATATAAATCGTCGAAAGTTTCTCAGGGAGCGCCCTGATCGACGTGATCTGGACGTAGCCCCGTTGACCGAAGATGCGGCGTTCGTTTTCCATGTTGGCGTTCCCGAGGCCGACGCAAAACACATCGATCCCCCTAGCCGCCAGGCCTTGAACCGCTCTGCGTGCATCCTCGATCAGGTATCGGGGGTCCGGGCAGTCAATGTCCGCCGGTTCGCCATCGGTGACCAAGAGAACCAGTCGCCGGTGGTTGGGCTGTGTGAGAAGCCCTTGGCCCGCGTGACGAAGCGCGGCCCCGAAGCGGGTCGAAAACCCCGCGTTCAACCCAGCAAGCGCCATCCCGGCCGCTTTATCGAACGGCTGGTCAAAATCCTTGATCCGGGTATAGCGGACGTCGTCGCGACCGTTCGAGTTGAATGCCGCTAGCGAAAACGGATCACCGAGCGTATTCAAAGCATGGGACAGCACGACCGTGGAGTCGCGCAGCAGATCAAGGACCCGCTCGCCATCTTCTCCCACCGGGTCCGCAGTCGATGCCGAAATGTCGACAAGGACGCTGACCGCAAGGTCCCTGCGCCGACGGGCTGTGGTCTGATAGACCGCAGCATCGGGCATCTGCCCCGAACGGAGCGCGGCAATGGCATCGATGCAGGCATCAAGGTCCAGAAGTTCACCCTCGGTCTGGCGCCTCTCGCGCTCGGCCCGGCTGACGCGCGCCGCGTTGATCACCGCAGTGATCTTCCGGATCAGCCTCTGATGACGTTCGCGGCTCGCATCGACAAAATCGGCCCTGCCGCGGTTTGCAGGATACTCCACAACCGTTGCCCAATCGGGACGTTCGATCCGGACTTCGTAATCGTATTCGGGGTACCTACCAGCGAAAATACCGCAGTCCTGATGATCTGGCGCACGGGGCCTGGCCTTGGTGATGTCGGATGCGTCGGGCGGGTCGTTTCGCGCCTGGTCGTGCGTGTCGGGCGTGTCATCGGGTCGAACCCGCGCGCTGTCCAGCAGTATTTCGGTCTGATCCTGCGGCGGGTTCTGGTCCGTGTCGAAGTCCCACAATCCTAGGTTATCATCCCGATAGGGCGGCTGAACCACATATGACTTTGCGTTGAACTGGATACGCAGCTGCCCCAGGTCGTTGCCCAGCAGGTTGCCGATCGCCCGACTGATCTCTGGGCTGTCCCAGCGATCCCGGGCTGCAAAGAACAGATCCCGGCCCTTGCGCACCCATCCGTCGGCATCCTGAAAGTCCGGATCGATCAGCGACCGTGAAAGACGTGCGAAACGGCTCTGCGCGGTGAGGGCGCCGGAGGCTTCGGCGATGTGAAACTGCAACCAGAGCCGCCGAAGGCCTGGCATCTCCCGCATGGCAAGCTGCTCGACGCGGGCGTCCTCGATCAGCGACACGACGGCAATCTGAAGTGGCTTGAGGTCGCCGACCTCAAGTCTTTTGCGCGTGAACCGGACATGGGCCCCGACATGCGCCAGCGCAGCGCGAAACAGGGCCTCGGCCTGGACCCGACGGTAGCCGGGAAAATGCGCGGGCATCTGGACAAAGCCTTCGCCGAAACTTGCACGACGCCCTGCACCGTCATGGCGTGCCAGTGGCGCAGGCTGCACGTTGAGATGGACACCGTAAAGCGCCACCATCCAGGCCATGAGTCGGCGCTCCATGTCGAAAAAACTCTGACCTTCGGCTTCGCGGTCCAGCAGGCGCAGGGCGTCCGGATTTTCCAGGCTGAAAAATTGCAGCCGCCGCTCGGGATCAACGCCCGCCTGACGGACACCGGCCAGAAGCCAAAGCTCAAGCTGAGATACGTTGAGGCGAACCAGCAGGTCATCCATCCTGTCGAGAACGCACATTGCAGACTCGGGCGCTATCGCCGAAAATCTCTGCAAAAGGCTGAGCCAGGAACGGAATCTCGACGCATCGGCCGTTCTGCGCGCTGCAAGGGGCGCGATCCGGCAAAGCTGTTCAGCTGCCGCCACGCCGGATTTGATTGACAACGACGACAGGACATCGGCCATGCCGATCACGGTTTCGGCGCCGACAAGCGGGGCGCAGTCGACGCTCGCAGCGCCATAGGCCCTGCACAGCGCATCCCCATACCCGGCATCGCGCAGCTTGTTGTGCGCATGCAGCCACGGGGCCAGCCAGTCATCGCCTAGGGCCAGTCTGAGTGCAGCCGATGACGCACTCCCTGTGTCGCCCAGCCGCACGACCCCGCCGGACTTGCGGCTCATGGGGCACTCACGCGCAGGCTGCCACGGCGTTGGTCAGGGCATCGCGCATATCCGGATCATCAGTGATCGGAACAATCAGCGCCAGATTGCAGGCCTCGCCGAGTGTGACCCCTTCCCGGATCAGATGACCGGCGTTGATCATCATCCGTGTGGATGCACCCTCGTTCAGTCCCTGGCCCTGAAGGTTGCGAGACTTCTTGGCGATCTGAACAAGCGTGTGGGCCACAGCCACCGGAATTTGGGCTTCCGCGGCGACAATCTCGGCCTCTATCGCGGCATCGGGATACCCGAAATCCAGCGCGCAGAAGCGTTGCTTGGTCGATTCCTTGAGATCCTTGAGAACGCTTTGATACCCCGGATTGTAGGAAATCACGAGCTGGAAGTCAGGATGTGCGCGCACCAGTTCCCCCTTCTTTTCGAGCGGAAGGATCCTCCGGTCGTCGGTCAAAGCATGGATCACCACGGTGGTGTCCTGACGCGCCTCGACGATCTCATCAAGATAGCAGATTGCCCCGTGGCGTGCAGCCACGGTCAGCGGCCCGTCGCTCCAGACCGTTCCAGTCGGGTCCAACAGATAGCGGCCGACCAAGTCTGACGCCGTCATGTCCTCGTGGCACGAAATCGTCACCAGCGGGCGGCCAAGTTTCCAGGCCATGTGCTCGATGAAGCGGGTCTTGCCGCACCCTGTCGGACCTTTGAGCATGACAGGCAGCCTGGCGGCATACGACGCCGTGAAGAGATCGACCTCGCGCCCGATCGGACGGTAGTAGGGTTCCTTTGTCAGCTGGTATTGATGCATATCCATATGGGACAAATCCTTGGAGAAATATTGAGCGCACCGCCTGCACTCTGCACCTGCGGCGGCAAGACGCCGCCAGTCAGATCGACACAAGTGGTGCGCATCGGCGCCTCGCCTTTGGGGAACCTCGGCAGGCGCCGATCTTGGTCCGTATCCGGCAAAGCCTCGGTGGCCCGTGCATTCCGGAAGCGGTGTCGGGTTCGGCCTAGCTGGCCAAAAGCTCTTTCAACTTGTCATCGATGAAATCGACATCGGCGGGGTTCGTGCCGGGACCGCCCGCGAAATGCCCCCAGATTGAGGGAACCGGAATAAACTCCGCGTTGGGCATGTGCGCGACTTCGAAAGCACTGTCCTCGGGCGGGAAATAGAGATCGGTTTCTCCCGGCATGACATAGGCCTTGGCCTTGATGGCCCCAAGGGCTTTCTTGAAGTCCCCACCATACAGATCGTTTGCCGAAATGTCGCCATTCTGCCATGTCCAGAGCATCGTCAGCAGGTTGTTGGCATCCTTTGGCAGAAAGAACCCTTCCCAGAACGCCACAAGAAAATCTTCGAGTGATGAAAAGCCCAGCGTGTTCAGATCCAGTTCTTCGCGGTAAAATGCCTGACTGAAGCCCCAGCCTGCATAGACCCGCGCCATAGCGCGCAAACCCTTTTCCGGCTTGTTCTTGTACCAGCCGTTTTCCCATGCGGCATCCGCAGTCAGCGCCGCCTTGACACCTTCAAGGAAGACAAAGTTGTGGCGCGAACACTTGGCCGAGCCGCAAAACGGCGCGATGCGCTGAACCATGTCGGGAAACAGTGCACCCCAATGGAAGGTCTGCAGCGCGCCCATCGACCAGCCGGTGACAAGCGGCAAAGTTTCCAGACCGAAGACCTCTGTCGCCAGCCGGTGCTGCAACATCACATTGTCATAGGCTGTAACGCTGGGAAACCGGGACGCATTGTAGGGTTCAGGCGTGTTGCTGGGCGACGACGACAGACCGTTGCCAAGCATGTTGGGAATGATGATGAAGTAGTTTTTAGGGTCGAGCGCCCTGCCCTCGCCCACCAACCATTCGTTGTCATAGTGTTGTCCCGAGTACCATGTGGGATAAACGATCGCATTGTCCCTGGCCGCATTGAGAGTGCCGAAGGTCTTGTAGGCCAACTTGCAGTCGCGGATGGTCGCGCCGTTTTGCAAAGCGACCTCACCGGCGTCGAATGTCTGGAAGTCGAGGGTCATGGTCCGTGCTCCGGTTGGATTGTCTGGGTTTGGTCACGGACCGGCGCCCCGTTGTGTGGCGGGAGCCGGTCCGTGTCTTGTCAGGCAGCTTCTATCTGCTTGGTCCGGACCTTTGCGATCACGTAATATGCAACACCGGCGACAATGGCGGCCGAGATCGCCGTTGAAAGTTGCGAGGCATAGAATTCGACGACAAAGGCCACGGCAGATCCACAGGCCCAAGCCATGAAGGCGTCAGGACGCCAGTCCGACTTTATCTCGGAGCCAGGTCGCGTTACATACTGATCAACAAGTATGATAGCACCAATGGGCGGGACGAGGATACCCAGCAAAGACAGCCACTGTATAAAGAAGGCCCAGATGTTTCCGGCCGCCACAGCGATACCGATCAGTCCCAGAATGACGGCGGCAACGCGCATGTGGCCGTTCATGATGCGGGACCATCCGGTCGCTGCGTTGTAAAGGCAATGCGCACAGACCGAGCCGAGGTTGATATACAGGAAGAGGAAGGCCAATAGGCTCACAAACCCGATCTCGAACCCGTTGAGGTACCCGAACATGTTGTCGTTGCCAAACGGGTTGGCGTCGGGAACGGCAAGCGCGGCGGTCATCACGCCCCCTACAAGCATCGCGACCAGATTGGCGAAGGGAAAGGCGCTGAAGGTAGAGATCAGCGACGAGGTGCTGTCCTTTGCCCAACGGTTGAAATCTGCTGTCACGGTGCCCGCGTCGATGAACAGGGCGATGACCACAGTCAACCCGACACCCATCGACATGCTGGCAACACCGTTGTTGCCAGGATAGGCAATAATCGCATCCCATGTTGTCGTGGACGCGGCATGCAAGGCAACCCAGAGCCCCAGTATGATGAACAAGGGCACCGAAACGATGCCGATGTAGTGCAGACCCTTCACGCCCACGAAGGTGATCCCGATATAAAGAAGCCCGGCAATCACGGTCATGGCGACGTAGTTCAAATCGTAGGTTGCACTGACCAGCGCCCCGGTGATCCCGGTCTGTACGGCATACCAACCAAGAAGCAGCGTGGACAACAGGCCAGATGCGAGGACGTACCCCTTCTTGCCAAAGACGATGCTGGCGATCAGCGCGAAATTCATGCCCGATCGCGTACCCAGCAGTCCAAGGGCACCGACATACAGAAACATGATAATATTGCCGATGATCATCGCCGTAAGGGCGTTGGTAAAGCCCATGCCCAGCACTAGGATCGAGCCTGTCATGGCGCCAGTGATGATCATCGGAAAGCCCAGCCAGACTGTTGTCACGGAAAACAGGCTGTGTCTTGCGGCTGCAGGGACTGGTTCGTGTTCGTATTCGTTTCCGAGCAGATGGTCGATCTGCTCTTCGGTCTCCTCTAGGGACCCATGTTTGGCAGCAATCTTGGTCATCTTGTCAGTCCTATGTTCAGAGTGGCAGGAAAACTCCGGCCGTGCACGGGGCGAAGCCCAAAGGAGCCGGGCGCAGGCTGAGCGGAGACGACGGGCTTCCGGCCCCGGACCGTCCCTCATGGGGTTGGTTCGGGGCCGAGGCACGTGGTCAGCGGTGAACGGCTGTCTTCTGGTTGGGGATGCCCTCCATCGGGCATTCGTCGGTACCAACCGTCTCTCGGGTCATCGCCTCGACCATTTCCCGCGTTGCTTCCGGGTCGGCGGTCCATTTCGTGTAGAAATCGAACGGGCACGCGGCGAGGCCCTTGTCGCCGTCGCCGGAGTTGATCGTGCCGGTATACCCACGGTGCAACAACTTGAAGAGATGGTTCTGGGACTGTCCGTTTCGACGCGCATCGCGGATTGCAGAAACGGAAAGCTGCGCATACTGGATGCCCATTTCCTCAGTGCCGCATTCGCCAAGTGTGCGGCCGTCAAAGCCGATCAGGGCCGAATGGCCGAAGTAGGAATAGACCCCGTCAAACCCTGTGGCGTTGGCGACGGCCACGTAGCAATTGTTGGCCCAGGCCATCGACTTCGACATCTGAACCTGCTGGTCCTTGGCAGGGTACATGTACCCCTGACAGCGGATGACCAGCTCGGCGCCTTTCATCGCGCAGTCGCGCCAGATTTCGGGGTAGTTGCCGTCGTCGCAGATGATCAGGCTCATCTTCAGGCCCTTGGGTCCGTCCGAGACATAGGTGCAGTTGCCGGGATACCAGCCTTCGATCGGCACCCAAGGCATGATCTTGCGATACTTCTGGACGATCTCGCCCTTGTTGTTCATCAGGATCAGCGTGTTGTAGGGGGCCTTGTTCGGGTGCTCCTCGTGGCGTTCGCCGGTCAGCGAAAAGACACCCCACACATCGGCCTCGCGGCAGGCGGCGGCAAAAATCTCGGTCTCGTCTCCGGGAATGGTCGACGCTGTCTCATACATCTCCTTTTCATCGTACATGATACCGTGGGTCGAATATTCTGGGAAGATCACCAGATCCATCCCCGGAAGACCGACCTTCATGCCCTTGAGCATCTCCGCGATGTTGTGCGCGTTGGCCAGTACTTCAGCCTTGGAGTGCAGGCGCGGCATCTTGTAGTTGACGACCGCGACGCCGACGGTGTCCTTGCTGCTCGTGATATCGCCATGAAACATGGTCTTTCCTCCTGGGTCAGTGTGGGTTGACGTGAAAATGCGGCCATTTCATGCCGCATGCTGGTAGGCGTGCGCCGCGCGCAGGACAGTGGCATCGTCAAATTGCCGCCCTGTCAGCATCAGCCCGACAGGCAGTCCATCGACGCCGTGCACGGGCACCGAAATCGACGGATGGCCGGTCATGTCGAAGGCCGCCGTGTTCCACACCATGTTTAGGGCCTGGGCGATATGCTCGGTGCGGTCGATCTCGGGAAGGGCGGGGCACTTGTGCGCGGTCTGCGGCGTCGTTGGCATGACCACCAGATCCGCATTGGCAAAAACCGCGTCATAATCTGCCGTCATTGCGCGGACGATGTTCTGCGCCCGGGCGTAAAAGACGCCGTCATATCGCTCGTGCATATACTGCGCGACGACAGCGCCCATCTTGGCGGTGGGCGACAGGTCGTGGCTGTGGGTCTTGAGCCCGCGCTTCATGGCGCTGATCAGGCGCGGATTGTAGTAGCCCTTGGTCTGATAGGCGGCATGACCGCTGTTGAAACTGGCCAGCCCACCTTCGATGGCGATGCAGTTCCACAGAGGAACCGTCATGGTGTGTATCGGGACCGAGACCTCTGCCACTTCCGCTCCCAATGCCTCAAGGGTCTTAATGGCACCCCGCACAGCGCGGTTGACGCTGTCCATTGCGTCGGGGGTTTCGAAGCCTTCTTTCAGGACAGCCACCTTCAGGCCCTTGAGATCGCCGGTCAGAACGGCACTGTAATTGGGCACATTGATCTTCGATGGCTGACGCGGGTCAATGGCTGTGTCATCGAGACCAGCGATGACACCCAGCATCAGCGCGCAGGCCTCGACCGTCGTGGCCATGGGCCCGATGTGGTCGATACTCTGGTCAAAACCGACGATGCCGGTATAGGGCACGAGACCGTGAGTGGGTTTCAGTCCCACGATGCCGCTGAAAGATGCAGGAATTCGGATAGACCCCCCCTGGTCGCCGCCCAGTGCAATGTCGACCTGCCCCGTTGCCGTGCCGGTCGCCGACCCGTTGGAAGACCCGCCCGGGGTATGGTTCGGGTTGGCTGGATTGCGGCCCGGCCCGTAAACGCTGGTGTGGCCGCCACCAGAAAATGCAAAATCATCCGTATTCATGACGGCAACGATGTGCCCCCCGGCTTTCAGGATCCGCTGCGTCACCGTCGCATCGATATCCGGGGTGTAATCGTAGAGCAGCCGGGACGCGCAGGTCATCGGAATCCCCGCGATGCAGATCGTGTCCTTCAGGCCTATGCGTGTTCCGCTTAGCGGGCCATCGGTTACCTCCGGCGCAGCGGTGACACTGCAGGTTCGCACGATCCCGTTCAGTGGATCGTCTTTCGGTGCGGGCCGGGCGCCGGGTATCCGAACCGCTGGGACAACGGGCCGCAACGGGTCGGGAAACTGATCCAACAGGTCGTAGCCATCCAGCACGCTGGCAATGATCGGCTCTAGCGTCGCGATCTCCGAGCGGGTCAGATCAACGCCGGTCAGGCTGCCGATGCGGGCAAGTTCATCTGCGTCCGGGCGGCGGAGGGTCATGCGATGCCTCGGGTTCTCAAGGACACGATCGGCCCCTCGGGACTGGGATGGATCGGAGCTTCGCACTGTCGTGGCATGGGGTGTCTCCTTTCGGGGTCAGGTCTGGTGGCGGCCATCATTTGCGCCGCGGTTGCGGGGGGAGTCCGGTCAGTGCGGTGCGCGCGGCGTGCCAGATCGTATGTTGTGTTCGGGTCAGGAGGGCGCCGTTCGCACACAGGAACCGCACGAGAACGATCTCGCGCTCGGGCAATGCGGCCGAGGCCGCATAGACCTCGTCCGTATCGACACCGTTCAGAACTGCAGCAATCTGATCTGCAAGTGCGGTGGCCTGGTCCACCCCTGCGACAAGAAACAGGCCATGCGCGGGAAGTGCCCGGGTGCGGCGGATCCAGTCCCGCCCCGCAACGTCCAGACGCTCGATCAGCAGGGGAAGGCCGTCGGGGCCGGATATCGCGATGTCCGCGCAAAACCTGTCGAACGGAAGCCCAGCCCCATCGGGATCATGGACCAGTGCACAGTCGCTCAGCATCAACACCGCGTCCTGCGCCATCTGGACCTCGATCCGCGAGGCAAGGGCGGCACCGGCAAACAGGATCGTCGGGTCCGGCATGTACTCCAGCAGGGCGCCGGTTTTCAATTCGAGTGTGACGACAAGCGAGCTTGATCCACCGCGGGCATGATGGACAACGGTCGACGCCTGTGTGGTCAGATGCGCCGCAGTTCCTGCGCCGGCGATGACGTCGAGCCGCAGCAGGTCATCGCCATAAAGCCCCCCGGAGGAGGATTGCAGGTACAGCGTCGCCATCCCGTGCGGATCGTCAGACAGATGAAACGGCCGGGTTATGTGGAACGGGTGCGGCGTGAGTTGCCGCCCCACAATTGTGCGGGACCCGGCGCGCCTGAACTCAAGCGCCGCGGCGACCTCGCGGCGAACCGGCCGCGCATCAGACTGCAGCGGTGCCGCAAATGTCATGGCGACACCGACGCGCTGCGGAACAGTACCTGTTCACAAACCAGATCGAGGATTTCATCGAGGCCGGTTCCAAATGCCTCGCCACGGCACTGACAGGCCAGTGTGGCGCGACCGTCGCGGATGCTGCGCGCTTCGGCGAGGATCCGGTCCGCATCGACACCGACATAGGGGGCAAGGTCGACCTTGTTGATGACCAACAGGTCGCATTGCATCGGGCCCGGACCGCGCTTGCGCGGAATATCGTCGCCTTGCCCCACGTCGATGATGAACATCCACCAATCCACAAGATCGAGCGAAAACGTGGACGCCAGATTGTCTCCGCCGCTTTCGATCAAGATGAGATCGAGCCCCGGAAACATCGCATCAAGCTCATCGGCTTGGGCGATGTTGAGTGTCGGGTCCTCGCGTATCACGGTGTGCGGGCAGGCACCGGCTTCCACCGCGCGGACGCGTGCCGGATCGATCAGGCCCGAGCGCCGCAACCGTTCCGCGTCTTCCTCGGTGACGAGATCATTGGTCACGACGGCCAGGCTGACGCCTTGAGCAGCGAAACGCGGGATCAGGGCCTCTATCAGGGCGGTCTTTCCCGACCCCACGGGGCCGCCGATGCCGACACGGGCTGCACCCGGGTGCCGATGCGCGGGCTGCATGCTCTCTTGCGCGTTCATCGTAGCATGTACCGCTGGGTCAGTGGCAATTCGCTGGCTGGTTCACAGGTGGCCAGCTTGCCATCGACAAAGACTTCGAAGGTTGCCGGGTCGACACGAATGTCCGGGCAGGCATCGTTCAGGTGCATGTCGGATTTGCGCAGGTGCCGGGTCCCCACGGCGGGCAGCAGTTTCTTTCGAAGGTCCAGTTCGTCGGCCAGGCCTCCGGCAATGGCACGCGGGTTGACGAAACACGCGCCGAGCGCCGGTGCTGCACGCCCAAACGCGCCCCATTGCGGCCGCAGCAGGATCGGCTCGCAGGTCATCAGACTGGCGGCACTGTCGCCCATCGCCCCCCAGGCGATGAAGCCACCCTTGACGACAAGCTCTGGCTTAATGCCGAAGAAGGCAGGCTTCCAGAGCACAATGTCGGCAATCTTGCCAGCTTCCAGACTGCCGACATGGGGTTCGATCCCGAAGCAACGCGCGGCGTTGATCGTGTATTTCGCGATGTAGCGTTTGATGCGCTCGTTGTCGCCAGCGACCGTCCGCTCTTCGGCCAGTCGGCCCCGCTGCACCTTCATCTTGGACGCGAGCTGCCATGTCCGGCAGATCACCTCGTGAATGCGGCCCATCCCCTGGCTGTCGGACCCCAGCATCGAGATTACGCCGATATCGTGAAGAACGTCTTCGGCCGCGATGGTCTGGGCCCGGATCCGGCTTTCCGCAAAAGCCACGTCTTCTGGGATCGCAGGATTGAGATGATGGCACACCATCGTCATGTCGAGGTGTTCGTCAAACGTGTTGACCGTGTAGGGATTGGTCGGATTGGTCGACGACGGCAGGCAATTGGCCACGCCCGCGACGCGGATGATGTCGGGGGCGTGGCCACCCCCCGCGCCTTCGGTATGATACATGTGGATCGTGCGCCCGCCGATGGCCGCAAGCGTGTCTTCGAGGAACCCACTTTCATTCAGCGTATCGGTGTGCAGCTGGACTTGAAAATCCATCTCGTCCGCCACGGACAGGCAGCAATCGATGGCGGCGGGCATGGCGCCCCAGTCTTCGTGTATTTTGAGCCCGATGCAGCCCTTTTCGATCTGCTCGCGCATGGCTTCGGGCTTGTGGGCGTTGCCGCGCCCGAGAAATCCGAAATTCATCGGCCAGTGCTCGGCCGCCTGCAGCATCTTGCCCACGTTGAACGGGCCGCCGGAATCGATGCCGACGGTGATCGGCCCCAAAGAGCCGCCCAGCATGGTCGTGATCCCGCTGGAAATGGCATGTTCGACCAACTGCGCACTGTCGAAATGGACATGGACGTCGATGGCGCCGGCGGTCGCGATTAGCCCTTCCGCGTCGCGAACCGTGGTGCCCGCACCAACGATCAGCCGGAGGTCCACGCCGTCCATCATGTCCGGGTTGCCGGCCTTGCCGATCGCGACGATCAGACCATCCTTGATCCCAAGATCGCCCTTCACGATGCCGAGAACCGCATCAATCACCACAACGTTGCACAGCAGCATATCGAGGACACCGTGTTCGGCGCTGGTCGCACCGGCGACAAGTCCCATGCCGTCGCGCAGCGTCTTGCCGCCACCGTGCAGGCATTCCTCACCCGGCACTGCATAGTCATGCTCGATCTCCGCCCAAAGCTCGGTATCGCCCAGTCGCACCATATCGCCGGTCGTCGGTCCGTACATTGCGGCATAGTCCGCGCGGCTCATCCATGCCATGTCTCAGGCCCCCTTGAAACCGGCGGCGCGGGCCTTGATCAGCGCCGCCTCACGGTCTGCAGCTCCGGTCGCACCGCTTGTCAGGCCATTCAGCCCTCCGACATGTGCGGTGCCGCCGATGCGAACCAGGTCGATCTCCCGGCTTTGCCCGGGTTCAAACCGCACAGCCGTCCCGGCCGGAATGTCGAGGCGCATGCCAAACGCCGATGCCCGGTCGAAATCGAGCGCCTTGTTGGTTTCGAAGAAATGGAAGTGACTGCCGATCTGAACCGGCCTGTCCCCCGTGTTCAGCACCGTAAGGCTAGCCTTTGGGCGCCCTGCATTGATCTCGATCCTGCCTTCTGCGGCGCGGATCTCGCCTGGGATGCCGACGACGTTTTCGGGGAAAGCGCCCTCGGCGAGGCGAATGGGATCGTGGACAGTGACCAGTTTCGTCCCATCGGGAAAGACACCTTCGACCTGAAGGATGGGGATCATTTCGGGAACTCCGGGAAGAACGTCTTCGCTAGTCAGGATCGTGGATCCCCAGCCGATAAGCTCCGCAACTGTCCGGCCGTCCCGTGCGCCCTCCAGTATCTCGTCGCAGATCAGCGCTGTCGCCTCTGGGACGTTGAGTTTTGCGCCACGCGCCCGTCGCTTGCGCGCCAATTCAGCTGCCGTAAAGATTGTCAGCCGTTCCAGTTCGGTGGGGGTCAGAAGCATGGTGGGTCTCGATCTGTCAATTTGCGAACAGTCTTGCGTGCCCTCGCGGGGCCCGCTGCGCGGCGATGTCGATCAGGGGTGCAAAGCCCGCAGGCACGGCGGGGCACGGGGTGCCGAGCCCGTCGGCCGCCGCCGCAAGAACGCGCCCCAGCATGGCTTGTGCCTCCAGCGCGCCGACCTTTCCGAGGCGGATTGCAGCGCTGGTCACTCCGGCGACCTGGCCATAGAGAGCACCAACAACAACCGAATGCAGATCAAGCCCGCAGGCCCGACCCATGGCACCCTGCACCACGGCCGCGTGACCGCAGCCAGTGCGCCGGACAACCTCGGCATGCCAGGCGGACGCGCCTGGTGTCTTCATCCTGGAATGGCTGGTCAGCAACGACCGCCCAATGCTGAGCGATGCATTGCGCAAGGCAGGGGCCGTGCTGCGTACGTCGCAATCCGCGTCAATTGCAGTCAGTTGGTCGGGTTCGGCCCCCGCAGTATGGGCCCGGGACACAAACACACGGTCGAAGTCGAGCCAGCGGGGGATGACCTGATCCGTCAGAATGGCCTCGATGCTCGCACGCCCCGTGACCTTGCCATCGCGCAGCAGACCTTCGAGCCCATGCGAAAAGGCGAAGGCGCCGGACGGAAAGCTGCTGTCAGAGACCTGTAGCAGAGTCAGGCGTGCGCGCATGTCGGTCACGACCGTGTTTCCTGGTCAAGGATCCGGACGCTGCCTGCCGCAATCAAATCCTTCAACCGGTCGAGATAGATTTCGACCCGATGTTCCAGGGCGACAAGCAAATCACCATCGCAAAAGGCGACACGCCAGTGCAGATTGCCGGCGTGATACCCCAGCTTCAATCCCGCCTCGGCCGAGGTCGGGCGCACGCGCAACCAGCTTTCGGCATCGACACGCACCACCAGCGCCCCCGACGCATCAAGGTGCAGCACCGCACCGTCGTGCAGGCGGGCATCGCGCGGAAGGGCAATGGCCACCTCCCTGCCCCCGACGGTGGTCGCGCGCAGACGGCGCCGTGAAAGATCGGCAGGCGCAAGATAAAGCCAGTCCACAAGCCCGGAATGTTCAAGTGCATGGAGACTTCTGGCAGTGTCCTCGGACCCCGCGTGCCCCGCTATGGATGTGAATATCTGCATCAGATCGTCATGTGCGTCTTGACCAGTTCGTCGGTCAGGCCGTTGATCGCACCCGACGCTACGATCCGACCGTTTTCCATCATCGCGAACGAATGGCCTGCCTTGCGCGCAAATTTGACGTTCTGCTCAACCAGAACGATGGTGATGCCGAATTCGGTGTTCAGGCGAATGATCGTGTCTTCGATCTGTTCGACGATGTTGGGCTGGATACCCTCGGTCGGTTCGTCCATCAGCATGATCTTGGGTTTGGCAGCAAGCGCCCGGGCGATGGCAAGCTGTTGTTGCTGTCCACCGGACAAAACACCGCCAAGCCTATCGAGATTGTCCATCAGGTATGGAAAGAGGTCTGGGACAATGTCGGGGATCTTGGTCCCGCGTTGCGGATCGGCAAAGCTCCCCATCAGGATGTTATCCCGGATTGTGAAATCAGGAATCACATGGCGCCCCTGGGGCACATACGCTATCCCGCCGCGCGCGCGGGCGTGGGTCGGCAATTTCGAAAGATCGGCACCGTCCAATGTGATCACGCCATCAGATCTGTCGGTCAGCCCCAGAATGGTGCGCAGCAACGTCGTCTTGCCGACCCCGTTGCGGCCAATAATGGCCACGATGCTCTGGGTCGCGGCGCTCAGGCTCAACTCATGAAGCACTTGGCTGCGGCCATAAAAGCTGTTTATTTTTGAAAGCTCCAGCATCAGTGGATCCCTCCGCTGCCAAGATAGGCTTCCTGAACCGCCGGATCCTTTTCAATCTGGGCAATCTTGCCTTCGGCGAGCATCTTGCCCAGGTGCATTACGGTGATTTTCTCGGCAATTTCTCGGACGAAGGCCATGTCGTGTTCGACCACCAGAAGCGTGTGATTGCCCTTGAGTGACTTGATGATCTGAGACGTCTTCAGCGTTTCCGCCTGTGTCATGCCCGCAGTCGGCTCATCGAGCAGGATGACACGCGCATCCTGACCAATGAGCATGCCCAGCTCGAGCCATTGCATCTGTCCATGACTCAGATCGCCTGCGCGTTTTTCAAGCACGTCTTCCAATTGGGTCAGGTCGACGACCTGGTTCAGTCGGCTGCGTTCAGGTGCGCGCAGACCCATCCGAAGGTTTGCCAGAACTCCGGGAACGCGGGTCACCGCAACCTCCAAATTTTCGCGCACCGTGAGGTCGCGAAAAATGCTGGGGATCTGGAACTTGCGCCCGATGCCTGCCCGGGCGATCTGATGCTCGGGGCGGCTCGTGATGTCGCGTCCGAACAGCCGCACAGTCCCGCCAGTCGTCTTGGTCTTGCCGCTGATGAGATCCATCATGGTGGTCTTGCCAGCCCCGTTCGGACCAAGAACGACGCGCAGTTCGCCATCCTCGATCACCGTCGAGAACCCGTCGACCGCCTTGAATCCGCCGAAGCTGACCGTCAGTCCGTCGATGCTCAAAGCGTGTGAGGTTACCATTCCAAGTCTCTCATTCGGCTGCATTGCGCGATGGTGCCGCATCGGGCGACGATGGACCGGGGCGCACCGCAGCAGCGATCCGGGCGGTCAGATCCTGTCCAACTCCCGCAAGGCCGCGTGGCAGGTACAAGACCACCAGAACGAAGATGAGACCGATAATTGCGCGCCAGGCTTCCTGGAACATTTCGGATTCGCTCGCCGTCGCCTCGATTGTGTTGATCAGAATAGCGCCGATGCACGCGCCAAGCAGCGAGCTGCGCCCGCCAACCGCAGCCCAGACCACCATCGTGATGGAAAAAGTGAGATCCATGAAGCTGGGCGAAGCGAACTCGGCGGCGACAACGTAAAGCATTCCTGCGAAGCCTGCGATCGCGGCCGAAACGGTAAAGAAGAAGATCTGATACGCCGCAACGTCAAACCCCAGATAGCGTGCACGATTGGGATCGTCGCGAGTTGATTGCAGGACCAGACCCGCACGCGTTCCGATCAACAGGCGAGCCAGAACCAGAACGACACACAGCGACACAGCAACGATGTAATAGGTTTGGGTCAGGTACGGGTCGAATTCGAACCCACCAATCGTTAGCCAGCCGAGATCGGTCAACCCGTTGAAGCCGTTGGTCAGCGGCTGTGCATCGATGATCAGAAGCCGGACCAGCAGCACGCTGGCCAAAGTGATGATGGCCACATAGACGCCCGACACCCGAAGGCGAAACATCAGCGATGCAAGGCCGAGTGCGATCACGACCGGAACGACAATCGCCATTACAATCCCAAACCACTGGGCCTGGAATGGCATCCAGAGGAACGAGTTGGGGCTGATGCAGCACAGATCGGTGGGGGCGCCGGGTTCTGCATTCCACAGCATGAAATCAGGCACCGGCGTGTCAGACCCCTGCGCAAGGCTCGTCGGGCTTTGCAGTTTCAGGGACATGGCAACCATGTAGGCACCCAGCCCGAAGAATAGCCCCTGACCGAGGTTCAGGATGCCTGCATATCCCCAGCACAATGCGATCGCGACGCCCAGCATCCCGAAGACCAGATATTTGGCAATACGGTTGAGCCAGAAAGGATCATCCATGAGCAAGGGCAACAGCAATATCGCCCCCATGAAGATGCCATAGGCCAGAACATCGATTGCGGTTTCAAGTTTCGCAAATCGCATGGTCAACGCCCCTTGAATGAAAACAAGCCCTGCGGGCGCCACATGATCAGCGCAATCACGACGCCGAAAACCACGGCCCGGGCCACGATATCGTTCATCAACACCGCAAAGACCCCATTTACCTGCCCCAGCAGGACGGCTGCGAAAACGGTGCCCAATAGACTGCCAACACCCCCAACGACAACGACCAGGAAACCGTCCACGACCACCGATGCCCCCATGTCCGGCTGAACGCTCTTGAACCCGGCGAGCAGAACGCCCGCGACACCGGCAAGACCTGATCCATAAGCGAAAGTCAGCGCCGAGACCCGGCGCACGTCGATACCACAGGCGGCGGCCATTTGCGGATTGCGCATGATCGCTCGCACCTGCATGCCGATCCGAGTGCGGTAGAACAGCACCCAGGTCAGTAGCGTCAGAAGCACCGTCACGCCAATGATGAACGTCCTGTAGGGCTGGATCGTTATTCCGGCCAGATCGAACGGCTGTGTGAGATACCCGGGCACGGATACGTTCTGCAGCCCGGTACCCAACCCGTCGATGCGAATGTCGAAGAAGGTCAAACCGAATTCGAGCCGGATTGCCTGCTGCAGCAGGATGGCCACGCCCCACGTCGCAAGGAGGGTATCGATAATGCGACCGTAGAGCCGCCGGATCACCACGCGTTCAATCAAGAGACCGACCGCCGCAGACGTTGCGAACGCCAGCGGCAAGGCAAGGAGCAGATTCATGTTCAGATAGATCCCGGCAAGCACGGCCGTGTAGGCGCCGATCATGACAAGTTCGCCATGCGCCATATTGATGACCCCCATGGCACCATAAGTGATGGACAGTCCAAGTGCGATCAGAAGCAGGATCGAAGACAAGGAAAGGCCGATAAAGATGATGTCTGCCATCGGGTACGCTCCTTTTTCGCTGACCACGGGGCGGATCGGCGAGCAAAGCCGCCGATCCGTGCGACATCACAGCTTGCTGGTGTCGAGCCCGGCCGAGGTGCAGAACAGGTTTTCCGGGGTTTCGCCGTAGGCAACGTAGGGCAGCGGTTGTAGCGGCTCGGGATAGGCCTCGATGATCGTTCCTTGGCCGTCAGCCCCCCACTGGGCAATCCGCGGCGTCAGGTAGGTGTGCAGGTTTTGCGCATCAACCGTAACCTTTCCGTTCGGGGCGTCGAAAACCTGACCCTTTACACCTTCGCGGATTGCTTCGGTGGTCAGTTCGCCACCAGCAGCTTCCACTGCCTGCTTCCAGAGATATACTTGGAAATAGCTGCACTCCATCGCGTGCTGGGTTACCGCATTCGGGTTGCCTACAAAGGCGCGATACCGTTCGATGAATGCCCTGTTCGCATCACTGTCCACAGCCTGAAAATAGGGGAATGACGTGTAGCTGCCCACGGCAGCTTCCGGACCCATGGCTGCAATTTCGATTTCCGACGTCACCGTCGCACAGATCGGCAGCACATCGTGGGTCAGGCCCTGGTTCTGAAACTCGCGGTAGAACGCGATCACACTGTCGCCGACGACGTTCGACAGAACAACGTCGCAACCGCTTTCCTTGATCCTGTTTACCATCGCCCCCCATTCGGAGTGGCCCAGTTCAAGATATTCGTCCGCGACCCATTCGCCACCACCCTGTTCGATCAGGATCTTGGAGACCTTCGCCATTTCGCGCGGATAGATGTAGTTCGACCCGACGATGAAGAATTTCTTCTTGCCGAGCGTGTTCATGATCCACGGAATGAAATTCGATAGTTGCTGGTTTGGAACGGCGCCCGTGTAGACTACGTTCTTCGAGCATTCAAAGCCTTCGTAGTAGGTCGGATAGAACAGGAGGTTATTGCGACGTTCAAAGACAGGAAGAACCGCCTTTCGGCTTGCCGAGGTGTAGCACCCAAAGACCGATGGGACACGGTCGCGCAGCACCAGTTTGGACGCTTTTTCGTTGAACGTCTTAGGGTCAGACGCGCCGTCTTCGACGATCGGTGCAATCATTTTTCCCATTACGCCGCCCGAGGCGTTAATTTCCTCGATCGCCATCAGAGTTGCATCTGCAAGGGACTGCTCCACGATCGACAAGCCGCCGGTCAACGAAAACAAAACACCCACCTGTATATCATCAGCGGCGCGCGTTGAGTTCGCATACAGACTGGGGGCGAGAGCGGCGGCAGCGCCATAGGCGGTGGATTGCTTTAAAAACTTACGGCGGGATGTGCTCATGGTCTTCGGACTCCTGTGAACGTGTTGGAAAACCCGGTGTACCCGGGATGGACTCGATCAGGGTGCGCAGGCGAGATACGGTGGTGGCCGACGGGTCGCCGAAACCGGCGGTCAGCGCACAGCCCGAAGGGCGTGCATTACCGGCGGAGTGTGAAATTCAGGAAGGTGGGGTGGTACCGGGGCGATGCAGGCGATCCGCGGCATAATCAGCTGTCGCAAATAGCCAGAAGATGCGACAACGACTAAAGATGGACACACACGGGCAACATGGCCCCTGTAAAACAACATAGCCCTCGCAAAACCTTTCGGATCTGTCATGGGAATTCCTTGCCAGTGTCGTCGGGGCTTCATTGGCCCGCCGATACCACTATCATTCATCCCCAACCCGCGATGACAAGAGGGAATTTGCATTGATGATCGCAACTGACATCTCTTCAATGGAGATTCTCTTCGACATCGCCTGGGCTCTGATGGTTCTATAGGCATCTTGCTCAGAAATCGCCTGTATTTCCATCAAAATCGACTTCGCCTTGGCGATCTTTTTCATTCCGGACAGCCGTAACTCAAGCTTTACGATTCGATCAGCAAGGTCCCGGCGGACCAAAGCGGCGTTTCTTGCGACCACCAGATTGGTCAGAATTCCGAATGGCCGCACCGGCTTCGAGATTACGGCGAGCACATCGATGTCCAACATCAGCTGCAACATCGCCGGGTTTTCATAATCTGCAAGGGCGATAACTGCGGGAAACTCAGGGCCTGCCCGGCGCAGCGCGGCGCTCAGGGCCGTGTGATGATCATGTGTGATACCCGCGATCACCACATTGACGTGGGACGGGAGATCCTTCGGTGGTGGCCAGATCGCCTCTGTTCGACAGCCGATGCGGTGGAGATGCTCCAGCACGAGGGTCCCGTCGGCGTCTGGCGGATGAACCACGAGAACACTGAGTTCCCTGAGAGCCTGATTTAAAACTTGTTGAGTGAGCTCAGCAGGTTGTGATTCTGTTCGGTTGCGAAGCTGAACGGAGAACCTGATGGCCTGGACCGAACTCACCCGTCGCCAACATGACCGAGCAGGCGACAAATACGCAAGTGATTTGACCGATGCGGAATGGGCGGTGATCGAGCCCTTGATGCCACCAATCAAAACAACCGGCAGGCCCCGCACAGCACGTTTACGTGATGTTTTCGATGCGATCCTCTACGTCGCGACGACCGGATGCCAATGGCGGATGTTGCCAAACGATTTCCCAGCGGTTTCCACGGTCCGCGGCTATTTCTATGCTTGGCGCAATGATGGCCTGCTGGATGAATTGAACCGGAAAATCGTTGAAGCGGCGCGTTTGGCTGAAGGCCGCAATGCCCAGCCGACAGCCGGGATCATCGACAGCCAGAGCATAAAAACAACAGAAAGCGGTGGGGTTCGTGGGTATGATGCGGGTAAACGGATCAAGGGTCGCAAGCGCCATATTGTCACCGACACGGCCGGTTTGCTCGTCGGGCTTGAGGTCCACAGCGCCGGAATTCAGGATCGTGACGGCGCGCCGGATGTGCTGAAATCCATCGCCGCGCGGTATCCCATGCTGCGCCATATCTTCGCCGATGGCGGATATGCGGGGCCAAAATTGCGCGACGCATTGAAAGCTATCGGGCGCTGGACCGTCCAGATCGTCAAACGCTCCGACACCGCCGAAGGCTTCGAAGTCCTGCCCCGCCGGTGGGTCGTCGAACGCACCCTCGCCTGGCTGGGGCGATGCCGCCGCCTGTCAAAGGATTGGGAAAAATCCATCGCCAGCGCAGAGGCCTGGGTGATCATCGCCCACATTCGACGCGTCACCCGCCATCTCGCAAGGGCATGAAAATGCGTGGATAGTTTTTAATCAGACTCTGAGATCCTTGAGTTGTATCTTGGCCATGCCAGGTACCTAACGGTTGACCAAACGATTGCGTACGGCTTCCCAAGGGGTCTCTCCGGACGGTTCCACCATGTAGGGATCGGGCCGCAGGGGGTGTTCGGCCTCATAGGCGATTTCAAAAATTCCACTCTGCGAAGCGCGCGCCACGCGTGGCGTCAGATAAGTGTGGTGGCTGCTCCAGTCGACTTCCACCCGCCCTTGGGGAGCATCGAACCTGATTTGCGCCAGTGCCGCGAGAATGTCCTGCCGCTTGGTGGATCCGGATAGCCTGGCGGCTTGCGCAAACATGTGCACTTGGAAATAGGCCGCTTCGGTGCAGGCAGAGATCGGCGCTTCCGGCCCGTAGCGCGCCCGGAATGCAGCGACAAAGCGCCGGTTCTCTGGCGTGTCGATACTGCAGAAATAGGGGGCTGACGTGATATGCCCCGCGCCCGCATCCGGTCCCATAGCCGCAATTTCCGGCTCGCCAGTTGTCAGACTTCCGATCGGCATCCTTGTGCGGTCAAAACCGGCCCTGTCGTATGCGCGGTAGAGCGCCGTTGCCCCGTCACCCACCACGGTCGAAAAGACGATCGTCGGCGTCAGCCGCGCAATCTCATCGATGATGGTGCTGATGGCCTCGGCATCGGGGACCAGCGGGATGTAGCGTTCATCCACGACCGTGCCGCCGCGATTCTGGATCAGGTCGCGCATTATTCGATTGGATTCATAAGGAAATATATAGTTCGAGCCGACGGAGTAGAAGCGATCACCGTAAGTCTTCATGAGATAGTCCGCGAGAACGATGCTGTTCTGGTTCGGTGCGGCTCCAGAATAGATGCAGTTCGGTGAAAACTCGAAGCCTTCGTAGAGTGTGGGATAGAACAGAAGTGCGTTTCCGCGCTCCACTATCGGGAGAACGGCGCGCCGCGCCGAGGACATGTAACACCCGAAAATTGTTCTGACCCCCGAAGCAACAAGGCTCGCCGCTTCCGTGCCGAAGCGGCGCGGATCAGACCTAGGGTCGGTTTGGGCCGTCACGATTTCTCGGCCTTCTATTCCACCAGACGCGTTCACTTCGTCAATTGCCAGGAGTACTGCGCGTCTTTGGGTCTCTTCCACCACAGCAGTCACGCCGCTTTGAGAAAAGAGCACCCCTACGTCAACGGAGGCAGATCTTGGGGGCATTCATTGGCTCCAAATAACTCCGCAAGATGCACTGCAAAGTACTCTTGCCCAAAGAACCACGTCTACCACCAGTCTGAACACTACCAAAGAAGCAGAGGCTGCACAATCGGATAGTCAGATAGGGAGGCGCGAGCCAGCTTGCCTGGACCGTACCCCAGCCGCGTTCATATTTCCCGACTTCCAGCAAGGTCCAGAATTTCTCGGGTGATCCGTCAGAAAACCTCACTTGGGGACCGTCATTTGCGCGCGGAAGGGTTTCAGGCGTCCGGCGTCTCCTTGACGAAGCCGCGCGCCGTTGTTCTCCACACGCCTGCAATCGCGCCACCATCGCTGCATCGCCCGCGGTGTGGAGTTGCCCATATCGACGGTTTCAGTCCCGTCGGGACAGCCCTTGCCGCGCTGCAACGCTGAACCCGAACGCGCGCCTGCGCGTCCCTCATCTGTTGATGGCGATATCTCCGATGAGCGGCCTTGCTGCCAACGGGCGGCGAGGCGAGACAGGCAGATGGTCCTCAAGCGACGTTTAGCGCCCAACACGGCCAGTCGGCCCGGGTCTAGGCTCTACCGGGTCATCGCGCTCCCCCGTGCGGCCAACACCACAGGGTGCTGCCCCCCAATTCGCGGGAGCACCCGGTGCGCTGTCGGTCAGACCGCAGGCTTGCGATGCAGCGTCGACTGCTCATAGGCATAGGCCTTGGCCAGAAGACCCGCTTCGTCCCAGAGCCGACCGAGGAAGATCAGCTCAAACGGCGCTCCCGATTCATAATAGCCAGCGGGCACCGTCACGCCCGGCAGGCCCGCGATGTTCAATTCGCCCACCGTGGTTTCCTGAATCGTCTCGCCCGAGTGCAGGCCAGGCAATTCCTCGCGCATTTGCGGAAACGCCAGCGCATCCAATCGATGCCGGGTGAAGACCTCTTCGATGCAGTCCAGATAAGCGGCCTTGAGCGCGATGAACTCGGGCAGCGCCGGAGGCTTTGTCGGGTCTGCCATTGCCGCACGGAAATCGGGCAGGGTCTGGAGGAATGACAGAACGCCCCCAGGGCCAAAGGCATTCTCCGACGCGGTGGCTTCGGCAAATTCGGCAAAGGTCTTCAGCGCCGCATCAGGCCCCAGGCGGCGCAGATAGCACCCCAGATCATAGGCCACCGATTCAAGTCCCCGCGCATCGAAATTCGGCAGGGGCGCAGTCGGTTGGCGCAACGCGGCAAAGCCTGTGCTTTCGAAAGGGTCGGTTACCAGAACGGCTCCCGCTGCGGCCAGTTCGGCCTGCGCACGGACATAGAGCGCGTTGGTTTCCTCTGAAAGTGGCTGGGTGCGCCAACCTGGGCCGTAAAGCCCGATCCGCTTGCCCTTCAACGCATCCTTTGACAGGTCTGCCGCATAGCCGCGCGCCGGGATTCGGCCCACGCAGGCAGATGTCTTCGGGTCTTCTGCGCTGTAGCCCGCGAGCACATCGAGGCACAGTGCTGCATCGGTCACCGTACGCGCTATCGGGCCCACCACATCGCGGTTCGCCGACAGCGGCACAACGCCCGCGTTGGGCACAAGTCCGATGGTCGGTTTGATCCCCACCAGTCCCTGGGCCGAGGCCGGGTTCTGGATAGAGCCCCCGGTCTCCTCGGCCAGTCCCACGACGCACATGTTGGACGCGACAGCCGCCGCCGTGCCCGCGCTAGATCCACCCGGCACCCGGTCTTCCAGGGCCACGTTGATGGTTGGCCCTGCCCAACTGTCATTGGCATGGCTGCCGGTATGGCTGAGCACAGGTACGTTGGTCTTACCCAAAATCACCGCGTCTGCAGCGCGCATCCGTGCAACGACCGGACTGTCCGTGCAGGGCATCAGATCGATGCCTCCCGTGCCGGCGTACAAGAGCTTCCAGCCTGCGGTCGTGGGAAAGCCCACCATGTCCATCGGGTCCTTGACCACCACCGGCACTCCGGCAAGCGGCCCCAGTGGCTCCCCCACCGCGCGACGCCGGTCCACGTCCCGCGCCGTGTCGAGCGCGTCCGGATTCTCAAAGATGATGGCATTATATTTGTCATTCAGGGCGCGGATCTGATCTAGACACGCCAGCGTCACCGCTTCAGCCGTAAACGTGCCCGCCAACAGGCCGTCGCGCACGGCTGTGATCGTCAAAGTCTCCAGATCCGGCACCGTGCTCTTGTCTGCGGGGATCGTGACTGGGTCAGTGGTCATTTTTTTCCTCTCTGTGGCGTTGAACACTATGTGCTGATGCCGACAACCGCCTTCACACTTTCAATATCTGTCTGGTCCTTCGGCGGCAAGAGACAGGCGAGACGTGGTGACGTTGCCCCCTGCACCCAATCCAGTTTGAGATAGACTCTGCTCGGAACCGGGATCATGCCATCAACCCTTGCACAAGACCGACAATCGACGACAAAGCCGTGGGCCCTTCCACCACGACCCGACGCCCGTCCCACAGCGTGATGTCGACCCGATGCGCCAGAATGGGAGCAAATGCCGGTCCGGCTGCCCTCACGGTCGTGTCGTCGACCCGCTGATTGAAGGTGGAGTTGGAGATCTGCACCGGCAGGAAGACACTGCCACCTTCCAGCACATCAGGCGTTTCTCCCGTGGCAGGGGAAAAGCGAGGGTCCTTCATCCATTTGAAGATCAGGTTGGCGTTCATCGCATAGCGACGTGCAACCTGCGCGACGGACACGCCCTGCGCAAAAGCCTGCACACAGATCTACCGCTTCTCTTCCTCAGCCCAGAACCGCTTCTTATGACCCTTTTTGCCCGCCATGGAATGCCTCAAGATGTCCACCCTCGATGGTGGACACTATGTATCCGTCCGGTGTCCCCGCTCTGACGGCGGGATGGAGTGCCTGCTAGATGTCCACCATCGATGGTGGACATCTTGAGGTGAGCGATGGCGGGCAAGAAGGGCCAGAAGAAGCGGGTCTGGTCGGACGAAGAGAAGCGGTCGATCTGCACGCAGGCGGGGGTTCCCGGGGTCTCGGTTTCGCAGGTTGCCCGGCGCTACGCGATGAACACCAATCTGATCCATAAGTGGCTGCGCGATCCTCAGTTTTCATCATCGGATCAGGCCGTGGATTTGCCCGAGCCTGCGCCTGGTATCAGTTCAGCATTGATCGAAAGGGCGAGCACCCTGCTAACCATCTTGCAGGCTATACCGGCACGGTCCATGCCGATGGCTTTGCCGGGTTCAACGGATTGTTCGGCAAGGGCAAGGCTGACGAACAGGCCTGCATGGTCCATGTGCGCCGTAAATTTGTCGACGAGGTCGAGCGCACCGGCTCTCCCATTGCCCAACAGGCGATCAAACAGATTGCACAGCTTTACGCTGTCGAGAAGACCGCGCCGACACCGGACGGATACGACACTATCAGCCGCCGATTGCGACCGTCAGAGCGGCGACAGCGGACAGATACACATCAGAGTGACGAATGCATTGCACTCCGATGGCGGAATTCTGGCACGAGGCTTTTTTCGAACCCAAACGCAAAAAGCCCCCCTGTTTTCAGGGGGACTCTTCAAACGTTGACGTGGCGTTGACATGGAATGCGGACAAGCAAAAAACCCCGCGTGATGCGGGGCCTAAGACTTTGATATTGTTTGGTATTTTTGGTTGCGGGAGTAGGATTTGAACCTACGACCTTCAGGTTATGAGCCTGATAAAATGGCTGGTGCTATCACCATGTATCAAAATGCTGCACGCCACATCCGAAACCTGCCGTTTCCCGTCACTTCCCGGA
>Ga0307933_1000924_pt1 | contig 25596 bp, 19 predicted proteins | sample OrgLakmetageno88_FD_201811 | JGI IMG/M metagenome (GOLD analysis project Ga0307933, IMG submission 201811) | Saline water microbial communities from Organic Lake, Antarctica - #88 | ecosystem: Environmental > Aquatic > Non-marine Saline and Alkaline > Saline | place: Antarctica: Organic Lake... | reverse complement strand
TTACTACTCGCTCTGCCCATCGTCCTACAAAAAAAGCGACTGTAGAAGCGACACTCTTGTCGCTTTGCTGGGGTTCGCAAAGAGTGTCGACTGTGGCGGCGAAGAGGCCTGAGCATTGACAACTAGCTCTGCCCATCGTCCTACCAAAAAAGCGACTGTAGAAGCGACACTCTTGTCGCTTTGCTGGGGTTCGCAAAGAGTTTCGATTGTGGCGGCGAAGAGGCCTGAGCATTGACAACTAGCTCTGCCCATCGTCCTACCAAAAAAGCGACAAGAGTGTCGCTTCTACGATGCGCTACGCTTCTCTAGGCAGGCGAATCGTAAAAGTTGTGCCATGGGCGCTGGTCTCAAAGTCGATCTCGCCGTGGTGGGCTTCAATAATGGATTTGGCGATGGCAGTGCCGAGCCCAGTGCCCTCTTTTTTGCCGTAAGTGACGAAAGACTCGAAAAAAGGTGTCGCGAATATCGATAGGAATGCCTGGGCCGTTATCCGTAATGGTGAGCGTCACGACTTTGTCGTCTTGCTTGGCTTCGACAGTGACCTTTCCGTTGATATCGGCACTGTGGAGCGCCTCGATTGCATTACTGATCAGGTTTTGTAACATACGTAGCAACTTATTGGTATCACCTTGTAGGCTAGTGCCATTGCCTTTCATAACGAGTTCAACCGTTTGGTCTTTGAAGAAAGGCGTGTTAAGGTCGCGGAAATTATCAAACAAAGTATCGATGCTGATTTGAGCGATTTCGATCTGGCTATCGCCACGAGCGAAGGCGCCCAGGTCGTTAGCCATATTGACCATGCGGCGAATCTGAGACTCCATGTTTTCGCATATTTTCGCAGTCTTTAGATCATCTTCATAGCGCTGCGAGATGATGTTAGAGCCAAGGCTGATGATGGCAAACGGATTTTTAAAATCGTGCAGCAGCGAAGAAACCATCATGCCAACTAGCGTCAGCTTTTCGGTACGCATCACCTCATCCATATAGTGATCGGTGGTGGCTTTTAGGTGGTGGATCACGCCCTCAAGAATGAGGCTAACGGGCTCGGCATCTGCAATGATTTTTTTGACGGTCGGTTCGGGTATGCGAGCCACTATGCAGGGCCCAAGGGAGCTGGCGCCGAGAGCGCGGTGCTCGCCAGTGAAGACGCCGACTTCGCCGAAGAAGCTACCTTCGCCGGATTGACTGACATTCTGCGAGTTACCATCTAGCTTTCGCTTAGTAAAGGCGACGCTACCAGATAGAATCAAATAGAGGGCATCGGGGGCGCTGTTCTCGGTAAAGATGATCTCGCCATCGCTAAAATGCTGCTGCTCGACCTCCCCGACGATTGCGGCACGTCTCTCCTCGGGGATCGATTTAATAAAGGGGTGTGCTTCGAGCTTCATGGTGTCTCAGTCGCGCGCTCGACTTCAGTTGCGTTCTCTGTGTCGGCTGTATCTATCAAGTCCTCTGTGTCCGCACGCTCATTACGTAGTTGTTGCACCACTACAGTCGAAGCAATCGCCATGAGCAACAGGACTAAGCCTAGTAAGATACCTTTTGGTTGGAGCGCCTTTTTCAAATTGAATACAAAGTATATGTTTTATTGCGGTATTCAATAATCGAATCAGGAAAGGCGTGTGCGGTAATCTTCGTAGCTGAAGCGCCGTACAGTCACTAGCCCGCCACTTTCGGAGTAGAGGGAAATCGCTGGCAGCGGCACGCCATTAAAGGTGGTGTTTTTAACCATCGTGTAGTGCGACATGTCGAGGAAGACGATGCGGTGCCCGACCTCCAGTGGCTGGGCAAATGAGTAGTCGCCCACCACATCGCCCGCTAGGCAAGACATACCGCCGAGGCGATAAGTGTGGGCGAGTTCGCCTGGCATCGCGCCACCGAGCACGCCGGGGCGATAGGGCATCTCCAGCACGTCGGGCATATGACAAGTAGCCGAGCTGTCGAGAATCGCAATTTGGTGCCCGCCTGCTTCGACAATGTCGAGCACGGTCACGATGAGCACACCCGTATGCAGCGCCACAGCTTCGCCGGGTTCCAAATAGACATCGACCTGGTAGCGCTCGCGGAAATATTTAACCACTCGGATGAGGCGCTCGATGTCGTAACCAGGCCGAGTGATGTGGTGTCCGCCACCAAAGTTAAGCCATTTAAGACCGGGAATGAGGTCGGCGAATTTTGCCTCGAAGGCTTCCGCGGTGTGCTCTAGCGCGTCGGAGTCCTGCTCGCAAAGCGCGTGAAAGTGGAGGCCGTCAAGTTGCGTGAGTAGGTCAGCGGGCAAGTCCCTCATCGCACGGTCGAGCGCGGCGCGCGTCGTGCCAAGCCGAGAGGAGGGGGCGCAGGGATCGTAGAGTTCGGTATCGACTTCCGAGTATTCGGGATTCACGCGCAGCCCCAGCTCGGGGCGGCGATGCCCTTCGAGCACAGTCAGACCTTTGGCAAGTTGCAGCGCAGAGTTGAAGACGAGGCTGTGTGCGAACCGGCTGAGTTTTTGCAGCTCTTCGGGTTTGTAGGCAGCGGAGTAAACATGAATTTCTTTGCCAAACGACTCATGTGCCAAGAGCGCTTCATGCAAGCCGCTTGATGTGGTACCGCTTAGATACTGGCGGATCAGTGGAAACGTGCTATGGCAGGCGAACCCCTTGAGCGCGAGCAGCACCTTCGCACCGGAGCGCTCCGAGACAGATTGCAGTAACTGGCAGTTCTTTTGCAATAGATCAAGGTGCACGACGTAGCCAGGCGAGGGTGCTTCGCGGGAAGGAATGGAAGCCAGCCCCGCAAGGCTGGCCTCACTTAAAGGGGGCGTTGGATTTTGAGCCATATTTCACTAAGTTGAGCGTCTTCGAGTAAATGACTAAGATTTGATTTTGCAATTCTCTCTCTATTATAATAACCCATCCACTATTTAAAACCAGGCTATTTATAATTGACATGATTGTTTTCTTTTTGTAATTTAGTCTAATTATGAAACGAATGCGGCGAAAAAAAGTTAAAGGTTGTGTAGGCGTCTATCATTGTATGTCTCGTGTTGTGAACGGTCAGATGCTTTTTAAGGATCGAGAGAAGGAAATGCTGCGTAAGATGATTTGGCAGCTGGCTGACTTTAGCGGCGTGGAAGTTTTGACCTACTGTGTGATGTCGAATCATTTCCATGTGCTGCTGCGGGTTCCGGCTCAGCAAGACGTTGATGATCAAGAGTTGATGCGTCGCTACAAGGTGCTCTACCCGAAACCAATGAAGTTTCAGGCTGACTCGGTGCAAATTCTAACCTCCAAGCTGCAAGCTGACGCGGATGAGGCAGAGGTGATTCGCCGCCAATTGCTTGCCCGGATGGGGGACATCTCGCAATACATGAAGGCGGTTAAACAGCGCTTTTCAGTTTGGTATAACCGTAATAATGATCGCTTTGGCACGCTGTGGGCTGACCGCTTTAAGTCGGTTCTAGTCGAAGGGCAGGGCAACCCTTTGCAAACAATGGCGGCCTATATTGATCTGAACCCTGTGCGGGCTGGGTTAGTGGACGATCCGAAGGACTATCGTTTTTGCGGCTACGCGCAAGGGGTGGCTGGAGATAAACCGGCCGTTGCGGGGCTTGGGCGTGTTTGGTCGGATTATGATTCAAATCCGCTGCGTGCTCATCGGCTACTGATTTTCGGCGAGGGTAGTGAGGGTAGCGGGCATGTGATTGAGCGCGAAAAGGCTTTGAGGGTCTTGGAGCAGGAAGACGGCTTGTTGCCAAAGGCTGCGATTTTACGCTGCCGTGTGCGTTATTTTACCGACGGGGCGATCTTTGGATCTGCGGAGTTTGTGCGGGGCTTTACCAGCGCTTGGCAGATGGAGCGAAAGCGCCAGTATCCGCCGAAAGTGAACTTACTGAAAGGCGCGCAGTGGGGAGACCTTGCGGTGATTCAGGGTTTGCGTAAGCAGGTTTTCGGATAATTAGCTTTTGAATGCTGGAAAGGACATTTCGTATTGCAGATCCTTATCCACACAGCGGTTTGCTAATTTCTAGCGAAAGCCTACGGGTGCAAGACCTTGTGTAGTGCATCGCTCATTTCTTTAATGCGGTAGGGCTTGGGCACGACGGCTTTGAAGGAGGAGTTCTTGTAGTCCGACATGACGTTAGAGGTGCTGTAGCCGCTGGACGCGATGGCGACAAGTGTTGGATCGTATTTGATTAAAAGATTGGCGGCTTCCTCGCCGCCCATGCCGCCGGGAACGGTGAGATCGAAGACGCAGGCATCGAAGGCTTTGCCGGCCTCTTTGGCCTCTTTGTAAGCCGCAATGGCTTCTTGGCCGTTGGCGCTATATTCGACATCGTAACCGAGTACCGTGAAGATCTCGCCAGCGACCATCATCATGGCTTCCATGTCGTCCATTAGGAGAATACGTCCTTTGCCGCGGTGGATGGTTTCCTTGGCAGCTTTCTTTATCGGTGCAAATTTGGGCTTGAGCGCAGTCTGGCTAGACCGTGCGCTCTTCGGTAGGTAAACGCGGAATATGGAACCGTGGCCTACGGATGAGTCCGCGGTGATGGTGCCCTTGTGTCTATTGACAATTGAGTAAGACGAGGCGAGGCCGAGACCGTTGCCCGTTGCCTTGGTAGTGAAGTAAGGATCGAAAATTTTCTTTAAATCTTCAGAGGAAATACCGGTGCCTTCATCGCGCACTTCGACGCAGACGTAGTCTCCTGAATTGAGGGCGGATACTTCGGCGTGGCGGACATGCAGGTTACGGATGCGTATCTTGATCGTGCCGCCAACTGGCATGGCTTGATCGGCGTTGATGATGAGGTTGTTCACCACTTGGCTGATCTGCCCTTTATCAGCATCAACTGTCCACAGCCCGTCTTCTTTCTCGATGGCGCAACTCACGTTAGAGCCGCGCAATATAAATTGAGCACATTCTTCGACCATTTCGGAGACTGTGATGACTTCTAGCACGGGTGCGCCACCTTTGGAGAAGGTGAGTAGTTGCTGGGTAAGCGCTTTGGCCTGAAGTGCGGCTTTTTCTACGGCGATGAGTTTTGTGGAATGCTTGTGTCCTTCGTCGAGGTCAATACGCACCATCGATATGTTGCCTAGTATGGCAGTCAACATGTTGTTGAAGTCGTGCGCGATACCCCCTGCGAGCAGGCTGATCGAGTTGAGCTTTTCTGCTTTAAAGAGTTCATCTTCGGTTCTCTTTTGAAAAGTGATGTCGCGCAGTACGATGATGCAGCCGTGGTTTTGACCTTCGTCGTCTAGAATGCAGCGGGTCTGGGCAGTGACTTTTAGTAATTTGCCGTCGGCTTGCTCTAAAGCTAAGCCTAGATTGGTGGATACTTCGGCAAAATCCGAGTCCAATAAAACCTGTGTGAGATCGTTGATCTTTTTGCCAGTTTTGGGATGCTTGAGCTTGAGCACTTCTTCGAGCGGTTGCCCCACGGCGTCTTTGTTGCAAACTCCGGTGAGTTTAGCGGCCTCTTCGTTGAGGCGTTCGACAGCGCCATTTTGATCGGTGGCGATCATGGCGTCGGCGATGGCGTCGAGCGTCATGCAGAGGCGCTCTTTTTCACGTTTGAGTGTGAGCTCGGCTTGGCGGAGTAAAGCCTCGTAGTCTAGGATCTCTGAGTTATGCGCTTCTAGGCGTTGCAGCAAATGTGTGCGCTCCATGGCGTAGCGGATCGAGCGGCGTAGCACTTCGCCACTGAGCTGATCTTTAAAAAGATAATCCTGTGCGCCGGCTTGGAGCGCTTCGAGTGAGAGTTGCTCGTCTTCGGCATTGGTGAGGACGATGATGGCCTCATCGGAGGCGACATCCATGACTGACCGCAGTGCTTCGATGCCGCAGCTATCTGGCAGGTTGAGATCTAGCAGCACGAGGTCGAAATTTTGACCACTTAGGTGCTTTTGGCCACTTAGGTGCTGAAGCCCATCGGCTAGGCGCTTGGCGGTAGTGATGGTGAAGCCCAGCTTCGAGAGATCGAGAGACTCGGCGACGAGATCGATATCTGCCGCCTTATCTGCAAATAGCAGGATACGGACCGTGTTGGTTTTTTCGATGGGCATGAGGTAACTAGTTATCCAATGTCCTAGAAAATAGCACTGCTATAGCCTTGGCTATATAAGCTTTCCTTAAAGGTGTAATAAGAGAGTATTATTAGTATATCTAAAATAAAATTAAGGTTTGATTAGTTTAACTTATCGGCGAGACTATTTTTATGTTTGGTTAGTATAAGGTAAGTAGTTGGCTCGAGCGTTTGGTAGGCGCTCGGGCCTTTACTTTTACAAATGGAGCATCTTGACACTGATTCATACTTGCTAGGAGACAAGACGGCACCTTTAGTTGTGTTTGAATGCAACGCACTGATCGTTCCCTCAACGGGATAATCTTTTCTATTATTCATGCCGAAATCTGCATCTATAGCAACCTCCCCGATAAACTCCTCCATGCGCCTCGCCCTCTTGCGTTCGCTCTGGCGCAGCCGTTTGGGCGATCTGCGCGAGCAGAGTTTGATCCGGCAGGGCAAGGGCTGGTTCCACATCTCTGGCATGGGGCATGAGGCACTTGCGGGTGTGGCACTCCACATGGAACCGCAGGACTATGCTTTTCCCTATTACCGCGATCGCGCCTTTTGTCTGCAACGCGGGTTGACGGATCATGACATGGCACTGGCTTTTTACGCAAAGCGCGAGTCCTCTAGCGGAGGGCGCCAGCTGACGGGGCACTTTAGTGACCGCGCGTTGAATATCTGGAGCCATCCTTCGCCCGTCGGTGCGCACCTGTTACCCGCTTGCGGTGCCGCGTGGGGTATGCAGCTTGATGGTAAGAATAGTGTGGTTTACGCCTCGCTGGGTGAAGCCTCCGCACGACAGGGCGACTTTTTCGAGGCTGTTTGTTTTGCCAAAGAGCGAAAGCTACCAGTGATTTTTGTGGTGGAAGATAATCGCATCGCGATCAGCACCTCGACGACTGGCACCAACCCGCTCGCACTCGGCGTGCTCAATGAGGAGGAGTGGCAGCGAGTCGACGGCAGTGATGTGGAAGCCGTCTCGGTTGCGGCCAAAAAAGCCATCAAGCACGCCCGCGCTGGAAAAGGCCCCGCCTTTATCTGGTGCGATGTGGAGCGCTTTTCTAATCATTCGAGTGCCGACGATCAACGCATGTACCGTGCTACCGAAGAGCTGGAAGCCATGCACGAGCGCGATCCGATCGCCGTCTATCAGCGCCGCATGATTGCGGATGGCTTGCTCACCGAAGAGGAAGCGCAGGCGTTGGAAGAAGCGATTCGTGAAGAGATCCGCGCCGCCTACCGAGAAGCCGAGACTACGCAAGATCCGCTGGCCGGGGAGAGTGGCCTGCATTTGACTGGCGAGCTTTCTACGCCCGAGACCATGCCCGCCCTCGAACTCGGCGATAGCTGTCGTATTCTTGATGCGGTCAACAAGACCTTCCACAGTGCACTGGATACGATGCCCGACGTCGTCTTCTTTGGCCAAGACATTGCCGACCCCAAAGGGGGCGTTTTCAACCTCACTAAAGGTCTTTCGAAAAAAGACCCCATCCGCGCAGTCAATTCCCCGCTGGCCGAATCGACTATCATGGGGGTCTCCGTCGGCCTCGCTTCCTATGGCAAACGCCCCTGCTTTGAGATACAGTTTGTTGATTTTATTTATCCTGGCTGGAACCAGTTAGTCTCCAATATGGCCACGCTGCGCTGGCGCAGTTTTGGCCATTGGAAGTGCCCACTCGTGATCTACGCGCCGTGCGGTGGCTACCTGCCTGGCGGTGCGCTTTGGCACAGCCAAGCGGGCGAGGCCTCCTTTGCCCGCGTGCCCGGCATCCGCGTGGTGGTGCCTTCCACGCCCGCAGATGCCGCCGGTCTATTCTGGACAGCGCTGCACGGCGAAGACCCGACCATCATCCTGCTGCCAAAGCATCTAATGTGGGCAGAGCAGACGGTGAAGGACGTCACACCCGTGCCACTCGGGCAAGCTCGCACGATTCGCAAAGGCTCGTTGCTAACGCTCGTGACATGGGGCAACTGCGTCGAGCTCGTCGAAGACTCGCTGGCAGCGATGAACGCCGAGCTCGGTAGCGATCTCGACATCGAGCTGATCGATCTGCGCTCCATCCAGCCATGGGATCGCGAGACGATCACCACTTCTATTCTAAAAACAGGCCGCCTCCTCATCGTGCAGGAGGATAACATCAGCGCCAGCGTCGGCCAGATGATCGTCGCCGAAATGTGCAGCCAGCACGATGTCTTGCAAAGCCTCAAAAGCCCCCCGGTGATCGTCTCGAAAGCAGATGTCCACGTCGGCTTCAATCCCATTTACGAATACGCGGTGCTGCCCGACTGCGAGCGCATAACCGCCGCGCTAGAGCGCCTGCTGGCAAGCACCTTGAAAACAGCGCTCGAAAGAGATACCGCGCCCTGTCCCGAAAGCGCACAGAGCGCACAAACTGCACCCGCCATGATTGCTCCCGAAGACAACGCCCCCTCCAGTAAAATGATCATCGTGCCCATCCTCGGCGAGGGCATCCGTGTGGCGCGCGTCGTTTCGATCCTCAAGGAGAGTGGCGAGGCAGTGAAGGCCGACGATCCGCTGTGCGAAGTCGAAACGGATAAAGCTGTTTTCCCCATCGAGTGCGATGAAGACGGCGTGCTCGGCGAGTGGCTGATCTCCGAAGAGGACGAAGTGGAAGTCGGGCAAGACTTGATACAGCTAACCATGCCCTGCGCAGCGAAAGCGGTAAAGATTGCCTCCGTATCCACCGCAGCCCCCGCTGCCGAGTCGATTCCCGACGAGGCGCTCAAGCGTCGCAGCGGCCTCTCGCAAGAAGCTGTCAAATTGCTGCAAGGCATCGTCCCCGCCACCATTGATATGACTTGTCGTTGGGAGACGGTGCGCGATGCCCGTCTGCGCAGTAAAAAGACGCCCGGCGGCACACTTTCGACTGCGACCATGTGCGGTTGGGCTGTCTTGCAAGCCATGAAAAAGCACGAGCGTTTCGCATCCGTCGTGCGTGGTGACGAGCTAGTCTATGATGCCGATCGTTTTGATCTCGGCATGGCCGTCGCTTTGCCGGGCGATGCACTGGAGACAGCAGTGGTCAAAAACGCTGACAAGTTAGAGTGGGGCGAGTTTCCTGATGTATTCAACGAAGCACTACGCCGCACTCGGCATGGCGCGGTCGATTCCAAAAACCGTGTGCCACTTACCATCTCTAGCATGGGCGCGTACAACGTGCGATCGGCGATTCCCATCGTAGTGCCGCCTTCGCTGGCGACGCTCTTTATCGGAGCACCGTATCTGATGCCCGACCCGAAGTCGAAAGACGGCGGCACGATGGAGGTCGCATCATTGGTGCTCACTTTCGATCACCGCTGGATCAACGGAGTCGGCGCCGCCGCTTTCCTTTCAGACGTGCGCAAAGGCATCGAACGGTTTGATTCCGGCGAGTAGCCAGCCCAGCCTAGCCTCCGCACAAACTAACTGAACTTACCGAAGCGATCAATTTTAGTTGTAAGGGCGAAAGTTTTGATGAACACCGACACCAATTTCGAGATGCCCTGCAGCTCTTCAGTATCGAGATTGCCTTCTTCGACGATTTTGCTAAAATTCGGGATTTGTTCTCGAAAGTCCTGAATGCGCGCCCGTTTAAATCCCATTTTATAATGTGGGAAATCGCGCACCTCAATCGCCTTGCTCGATATCAGAGTGACTCCACGATGCCTAAAATCTTTAGAAATCTTTTCATAAAGCGTCTTAACCGCACTCTCGGAGCCTTCGATTATTTGAATGATATTACCATCCGAATGGAGCAGTAAACCGGTGACTTCGCGCTCGGCATTACGCTTTTGAGAATCAAAGAGTAGCTGTAGCAGGGCATCTTCAGTTAGCACGTCTGCTGAGGTGCTGACATAGATAATTTGGTGTAATTTATTGTTCATTAGGGATTTATGAGGGTATAAATAAACCTCGCTAAGGCTAGTGTGACACACTGACTACTTGGGTTTTCTAGCTAAGATTACAGTCGATGTCCAGCTCTTTAGGCATTTATTATGTCTTACCTCATTTCCGTTGCTCATTAGCAGATTTAATTCAGCTGGTGCGATTGATGATTGAGCGCAGGTTGCTGCTAAGGTAACCAAAGCGCAGGCTAACTGGCCTTATCAAAGCGATTAATATTGTCATCTGAATGGAGTATAAAACTGGTGATTTCTCGCGTTAGGTTGCGCTTTTGAGATTCAAAGATATTTTCCGCCCTTCCTATGAAACATCGCTGCCAACACTGCGCCACGCCCTACGCCGAAGGAACCGGTGTCGATGGCTTTTGCTGTGCAGGTTGCCGCCAAGTGTATGCCTTGATTCAAGATGAAGGGTTGGAGGACTTCTACCGCTGGCAAGACCGCGCCGCGCAACCGCTCAAAGACCGCGCGCTCGCCGAGGTCGACGCCGCGACTTTTCGCTTGGTGCAGCAGCAGGTCGAGCAGCAGAACGAACACCCTAAGGGCGTGGCAGAGGGCGCGGCAGAGGACACGGCAGAGGACACGGCAGAGGACACGGCAGAGGCTGCGGCAGAGGCTGCCGCACAGGCGAGCTTCCATGTCGAGGGCATGTCTTGCATGGGCTGCGCATGGTTGATCGAGCGTCTGTGCGCGAATCAGCCGGGTTTACTGCCAGCAGAGGCGAGCTTGTCGACATATTCGTTGCGCCTCCAATGGCGTGGCTCAGAGTTCGATTTGGCGGCACTCGCGAGTGAGTTGCTGCGCTTTGGCTATCGCTTAGATGCCAAGCCAGTCAACGAATTTGAGGCAGCGCGCGTGTCGCCGCTCGCGCTGCGGCTGATCCTTACGGCGCTCTTCGCGGGTAATGCGCTCTTGTTGGCGGCTTACCAAGGGTTGGTCGCTTCTGGCGACGGGATTGAGAGCTTGGTTGGCCTGCTGAGTTTGGGCTGTCTTAGTTTCAGCCTTATATTGGGTGGTGCGCCCTTTTTCATGTCGGGGTATCGTGCGGCACAAATTCGGCGCTGGCATAGCGACTGGCTCGCGGTGGCGCTGATCGGTCTTTTCGGGTTGTTCGCCTTTAGCCTCGGGCTCATCTATGGCGCGGCTTTAACTTCGTGGTTCGTGTTGTTATTGATCTTCGCGCGTTGGTTGGCGACGAGTCAGTTTAAACGAGTTGGTTAATTAAATCTTACGAATTGCTCCTTTCGTTATTCACAGCACTCTAGTGTCATGCTCGAAGGTATCACCGCAGGCTTCATTTTTTCGCTCACGCTCTTTCCTGGCACCGTGTGGCTGGCAAAGGTCGGCGTGGTCGGCACCAAGCAGCAAGTCGCGGCAGTCGGTCTTGCCTTTTGGCTTTCGCATTTCTTTTGGCTCTTTATCGCCGTGTCTGGATTGATGATGATGTATGCACATCTCCCCTTTGTTCGTTTTGGCATGCATCTGTTTGCTGCGTTCGTATTGGCTTACATGGCCTTTAAGTTTTTTCGTTCGAAGCGGGTGGAGCGCATCGATGACGCGATCGAGCTTACACGCCCATGGGTGATGTTTAACACCGCGCTGAATCAATCGCTGGCGATGCCGATGCGCTTACCCGCAGCGATGGCGATCCTGCTAGCCACCGGTGTTTACATCAATAACACGCCCGATTGGGCGACTGTCCCGAGTGTCTTATTGGGGGCGCTGATCGGTGTCACTTGGTGGTGGGGGCAGTTTACTTTGCTCGCCGCTTTCTTCGCCAAGCGAGTGTCGCACCCGATCACGATTAAATCGCTGAACAAGATACGTCCTTTCTGCGCTGCGCTTTGCTTATGCCTCTCTGGCATCGTTCTTTTTCTCGGAGTCTGAGGAGATGAGGGGCACATCGCGCTGCGGGTTGGATGACAATTTAATCTTCGATGCCCGACCACCAGTCCTCGGACTGGCGTAGACCCTCTGGTTGGTGCCCGGCTTCTCTGAGTTCGCGTAGTGTGAGCGAGCGATTGCGTTTGGCGAGCCTTTGGCCGTTGGTATCGCAAAGCAGTGGGGTGTGGTAAAACTCTGGCGGTGCAAGATCGAGCGCTGCATAGAGCAGCAGCTGACGCGCGGTGGAGATGAGTAGATCTTCGCCGCGCACGACTTCGCTAATCTGCATGGCGGCGTCATCGACGACCACGGCTAGCTCGTAAGCGGGCACGCCGTCGCGCCGCCACACGAGGAAGTCGCCAAAGTCGCGCAGGCACTCAAAGGCGCAAGGGCCGAGGCGCACATCGTCAAACTCGATCTTACGATCTTCGGGCACGCGAAAGCGCCAATTCGTTTCGCCGGGGCTGGCTGCATTTTTGCCGTGGCCGAAAGGAGGCCGCCAGCTTTCGAGGTAGATCGGCTCGCTGTTTTCTTCGTCTGCATGGGGGGCTTGCGCGGCGCGAGCCACATCCTTGCGCGACTTATCGCAGGGGTAAATGTAGCCGGCGTTTTTGAGGCGCGCCCACGCAGCGAGAAACAGTGCATGGCGCGCGCTCTGGCGATAGGGGGCAAAGGAGCCACCTACATCGGGGCCCTCCTGCCAGTCGCAGCCGAACCAGCGCAGATCTTCAATCGCGCCCTGTGAGAACTCCGGCTGGCAGCGCTGCGGATCGAGATCTTCATCGCGAAAGATCAGCTGCCCGCCCGCTTCCTTCGCACGCTCCATCGCGATCCAAAACGTACGCGCGTGCCCGAGGTGCAGATAACCCGTCGGCGTGGGTGCGATACGTCCTCGGTAGTGGGAAGTCATGGCGGCAGTATCGAGGGAGTTGGCGCTTTTCACAAGCTTAGGGTTACTCGGAATGACAAAAATTAACATGAAACTCATTGAGTTGGATGGGTGCCACTGTATTTTGGCTGACTTGATTAAAATCCTACAACCGCGTGTGCTAGTCCGCGCGCTGATTAGCCTCTTCGTGCTGGCGGGGCTGCTGGCGGGGCTGCTGGTGTGGACGGTGGCTGGGTGGTTGCCGATTGTCTTGCCTTGGGCTTTGCAGCCTTTGGATGTGGAAGTGGGCGAAGTGTCCCGCGCAGAGGCCGGGGGCTGGCAGGTGGATTCCGTTGTGTATTCAGGCGCAGGTGTGGAGGTGCGGGTGGCAGATTTACAGCTGCCGCCGATACGCAGCTATTTGGTAGAGCGCTTGACGGGTGAGTACTCGCCGGCCACGCGCGTGAACGCTGGAGCGCTCGCGGTGGTGCTCGCGAATACGGCGACGGCCGACGAGGGTGCGACTGCCGCCAAGGGTGCGACTGCCGAAGCGGGTGCGGCTGCCGCCAAAGCGGGGGCGGCGCTAGCGATGGCTCGGGTGCGCAAAGTGCTGGCGCGGTTGACGCCTTGGTTGCCGGAGCTGTCCCTTGCTCAGTTTGAAGTAGTCGATCCTGCGGGGGAGCGCTGGGTGCGTTTTGATGACTTGTTGTTGCAGCGGTGGATTCTAACGGGCGCATTTGCCAGCGATGTGGGCGATATTCGGCTGGAGGAAGTCCGTGCGCAAATCGATCCCGCATCGGAATGGACACTGGCAGTCAGCATCGAGCCTTATGCGGCCATGCTGCAAGTGGTGTTGGCGGAAAAAGACGACTCGCTTGCGCTACGAGCCGAGCTAAGTGGCGAGCCTGGACGGGTGGTGGGTGCGGCGACCTTTGCCGGGGCGAGCTGGATACCTCTGGAGGCTTCGGTGAATAGCGAGCAGCTGAATTTACCGACGGATTGGTTCCCTGCGCTGGCAAAATTTACCGAGCCGGCATTGCGTATCACGGCTTTAAAATGGCAGTGGGATGGGGCGCGTTATGCAGGTAGTTTTGATCTCTCGGGCAGCGCCGGGCTGGATGTCGAATCGGCGACGCCCGTCAGTGGCGCAATCGCTTTCGCGGGCGATTGGCAGCAGCTATTGCTGGAGCAAGTGGATCTTACCAGCGACTGGGCGAAAGTACATTTGTCTGCCCCGCTCGCCATTAATCTGGCCGACCGCTCGACGCAAAGCGCAGCCAGTTTACTGGTGGAAATTGACTTGAGTCGGCAATCGATGCTAGCGGCAGCAGGGCAAGCGTTTTTGCAAATCAAAGCGCAGCCACCGAGCGGTGGTCAAGCTGCCTCTTTCGACTTTGATCTCCGGCTCGAAGAGTTCGCTTATCAAAAGCATGCGCTTGGGCAGTTGAGTGCCGCAGGCCGTTTGCTCGGCGATGCGCTTGAGCTGGATCAGTTGCACTGGTATGGCTTGAGTCCGGCTGTGGCGCCTTTGCTGGCCGCCAGTGGCTCTGTAAATCTGGCGACACGCGCCCTTGCAGCGAGCGTGGTGCTCGATGCCGACGCCGCACCGCTCAATGCATTGCTAGGGCAAGCCCTTTTAGTCGGGCGCACCCAGCTGCAAGCGGCGCTTTCTGGGAGTCTAGACGAGCCGCTCGCTAAGCTAGCGATCGCACGGATCGAAGTCGACGCGCCGGGTGTCGAGCCGATTATCGCGAGTGGCACACTTGACTATGGCGCGGGTGAGCGGGTGGCTTTTGCGGGTGAGTGGGCCTGTGCAGGTGCAGTTATCACCACTCAGTTAACGACCGTGTGGGATTCTACGGAAGTTGTAGTCGAGCTTGAGCGTTTGCAATGGGCCGACCCTGAGCGACCGGAGTTGCAGCTGCTGGCACCGACTACGATCTCGTATCAATACGGCGAGGCTGCGATGCCAATGGAGCGCCGCATATCTGTGGCTCCCTTTCACTTGCAGGGTGCCGATCTGGAAGCGCGTGGCAGTTTGAGTCCGGATGCGGGTGCTCGATTGGCGGTTAAAGGCGTCTCGCTGGCTCGGATCGATCGGTGGTTGGAGGCGGACTTACCTGCTTATTTTATCGAGGCCGTCGATCTGCAAGTGACTCAGTGGCAGCCTTCGATTCAGGGCAAGGCTTACGTTTTGGCCGAAGAAGCGATCTCCGAGCAAGAGCGCCTGCGTCTGGATCTGAATGCCGAGCTGGATGCTGTGGGCGTCAACGTAAGTTCGGTCGAGCTGCGGTTCAACGAAGTGTCGTTGCTCACCGGCGGCTTGCGCGCGCCTGTGCAAGTACAACTACCGAGCGATGAGCGCTCGTCGCCGCTGACTTGGCAGCCAGACGGGCGGTTGGAGGGGAGCTTGGCGGGCGAGACCACGCAAGGATTCGTCCGTTGGTTGGAGCGCAATTTCGCGGTTTTAATCGGTGAGGGAAAAGTAGATTTCGAGGTCGCTGGCACGCTCTCCCAGCCGGAGGGTCGCTTGAGTGTGGCTGTCGAATCGCTGGTATTTCAAGGCGAGGTGGCCGGCCATCTCATTCCGCAGTTGGATGCGATTCGCCTGCAAGCAAGCTTTGCGCGCGAGGTGCTGGCGCTGGATTCTTTTCAGTTTTTGGTCAACGATAGCGAAGTCTCTGGTCAGCTAGATTTGCCCACGCGCGCGCTGACTGATTACTTTGCAGCGCAGATCAAAAATCCCACCGAGTTGCTAACTGAGGCTGCTGGGGAGCTGAAGCTATCTAACTGGCAAGTCGCAGACTGGGAGGCGCTGCTACCGGCGATTTTGCGGCGCAGCGGATCGATCAACGGTCGGCTTAAACTAGAGCACGACTATCAATGGACAGGTGAGTTAACTCTCAAAGACTTGGCACTAAGGCCGACTCAGACGATGCCTTCTGTGGATCAAATCGGCGGGCGGCTGCACTTGCAGAACCGAGTCGTGCACTTCGAACAGGCCTCTGCGCGCATGGGGGGCAGCCCCGTTGTTTTTGATGGAAAAATTGACCTAAGTCTATTGGAAGAGCCTGTCTGGTTTTTTTCTGCCACTGGCAGCAACGTGCCGCTGGTGCGCACACCAGATATGATCTTGCGCAGCGATGTCGACTTGAAGATTGCGCAGTCAAGCGATGGGCAGCCGCCGCTGCTGAGTGGTGCGCTAGGTCTGCGGTCGAGTACTTTGCTGGTCGAGTTCGATCCGCTCTCGCCTGCTGTGGAGAGTGGCCCTTCTAGCAGTCCGCCGTTTTTCTCGATCAGCGAAGAACCGTTTGCTGGGTGGCGCTTCGATCTTTCCTTGCAGGGCGATTCGTTTATGCGAGTGCGCAGCCCGTATTTTCGGACGCAGCTCTCGGCGGACTTCAAACTATCAGGCACATTTGCTGAGCCGCAATTGGTCGGGCAGGCGCGCACGGTGGGTGGTGAGTTGCGCTTCCCGGGCGCGAAGATGCGGCTCGACCAAGGCGAAGCTTTTATCGAAGTAGGGAGGCTGAATGACTTGCAACTGAATGTCTCTGGCATCGCGCAGAAGGCGAACTATGTGATCACGATGGAAGTTTCGCAAACGCTCGCTAGCCCGCACATTCAGTTTGAATCGACTCCTGATCTGTCGAATGCCGCCATCCTGCGGCTGCTCGCTACGGGTAGCACCCAAGGGGGCGGTGTCGGTTCAGTCGGTCTCTACCTCGGGCAAGGTCTGCTGGGTGCGGGCGGAATGGACGAGAGCTTGGCGGATAAGATCACTGTCGATGTCGGCGCGGAGACGACTCGTAGCGGCAAAAACACAGTCGGCGTGCGTTACGATTTGCTTGAAGATGTGTATTTGAATGGTGAATACGATGTCTTCGATGCCTACAATTTAGATTTAGTCTGGAGCCTATTTAAAAGATGAGTCGCTGCGCTATTTTGACCCTAAAGTGCCTTTTCGCGCTGTGTCTATTCGGCGGTATGGTGGCGCACAGTAGCGCGCAAAGCAATGTCTCGATCGAAGGGATGAGCTTCTTCGAAAACCGTAATCTCGCCAGCCGGCTTAGCTTTCTGCACGGCGTCGAGCCCAGCCAGCCCGCCATGCTCGATGCGGTTTATATCGAGGACAGCGCCTTTCTTTTGATCGAACAAATCAAGCGTAAGGGCTATTTGAAGCCTACGGTAATCGCGCGATTGACGACCGAAAAGGGCGAGCAAAGCGTTCGCTGGGAGAATGCGTATTCGATACAACTAGATGTGGATTTCGTGGCGGAGTCGGTCGTCTTCGAGGTGGAGCCAGGTGTTTTATATTACTACGAAAATGTAAATGTCGCGGGCGTTTCCCTCTTTGAAAAAGAGCGGTTGAGCCGTTTCTTTATACCGGGAGGTGTGCTCTTTCGCGGGAAATCTTCCCGTATATTTACCCACGGAAATTTGGCTCGCCGCACGATGCGGGTTCTCACCACGCTCGATGCGATGGGGTATCGATCCGCCCGCGAAGTGTCGCGCGAGGTCGCGCTGGATGAGGTGACTGGCGCGGTCACGGTTGAGCTAGCCATCGAGACCGGGCGCTTGCACTACGTCGGGCAGGTCGAGGTGATCGAAGAGTCTGCGCAAGGCGAGTCGACGACGCGAAGCGAGGCGATTGCCGCAGGGACGATCTTTACCCGTGACTGGGAACAGGACATGCGGCGCGAGCTACGCAACGCAGTGTATGTGGCTGGCTATCCTGATGCGAATGTGCAGATGAAGCTGCTGCCGGACGATGATTCGGCGACCACAGCCGCAGCCACGGAGAAGGTGCGGGACCTGCAGTTCACTGTAAAAAAAGGCAAATTCACGATTTTGAACAGTGTAGTCTTCCGTGGCGACGATGCCACTCAGCGCCACATCTTAGAGCGCCAAGTGAAGCTCAAGTATGGGGAGCCTTTAAACATTCTGCAAGTCGCAGAGGCGCGCCGCCAAATTATGGGCTTAGGGATTTATAAAGAAGTCGGCTACGAATTTGAAACGACCACTTCGGTAAACAAAGAGGCGGCGGCGAGTCGAGATGTAGTCTTTGAACTAAGCCCCAACCAGCGTAAAGAGCTCAAGCTGCTGGTGGGGTGGGGCAGCTACGAGCGAGCTCGCATCGGCCTCGACTGGGAACATAGCAATCCGTTTGGGCGCGCCCATCGCTACGACTTGTCCGCCAAGCAAAGCCTCAAGGCCAGCCGCTTGGGCGCGAGCTACTCGATCCCGCAGCTTTTTGGCTCAAAAATCACCGGGTATTCAAATGCTGAATACAGCTATCGCGAGGAGCTTTCCTTTGATCGGACTACGGCGGGCGCCTCCGTGGGGGCGTCCACCTATCTACTGCCAGAGCTGCGGTTTTCGGTGGAGTATGGTTTTTTCTTAGAGGAAGCGGATCGAGATAACGACGCCGACTTTGAATCGGAAAACGACGCGACGGTGGGCAGCATCACTCTCCGCCTAGGCTACGACCGGCGGGATAATTTTCTCGCGCCGAGCGCTGGCTATAATCTCTTCACAAGCTTTGAGGTGGCGAGTGAGTGGCTCGGGGGCAGTGTCGATTTTCAGAAAATAGAAGCGGGCGGCAGTTACCACTTTGCGCTGGGAGAGAGCACGCTGGCGCACATTGGCCTGCGTGGCGGCGTGATCTTTTCCAGCGGGAGCGCGGAAGAAAATATTCCGTTTAACGAACGTTTCTTCCCCGGCGGCGAAAACTCCGTGCGCGGCTATCGCGAGGGGGGAGCCGCGCCGCTCGACGAGGTGGGCGACGAGGTCGGGGCAGAAATGTTTCTCTTAGCCAATTTCGAGCTGGAGCAACGACTGCTGCCAAAATTCTCAATTGTCTGCTTTTTCGATGCCGTCGGTCTCGCGCGCGACGGCTTTTCGGGTAATGAGCAGGATGTGCTCACCTCGGTCGGGCTAGGGCTGCGCTACCAGACCGTGGTCGGCCCCCTACGCCTAGAGTATGGGCATAACTTGAACCCGCGCGAGGAAGATCCCGACGGCATTCTGCATCTTTCCGTAGGCTTCCCTTTTTAGCGGCCAACGTGCCCAGAAGGATGCAGCTTTCTCCTTGATCTTCAAAGAAATGCAGGCAGTGTCTGCGCTTTCCTATCTGTAATTGTCAGCATTTTTGCTTTCAGCGAATCAGATTTTTCACTGGACCCGGATACGTAATGAGTTGGCCGGGCTTTTCACCCACAGCTATACTATTATGACGTTTCACGAATTTGGACTCGATGAGTCTATCCTTAAATCTATCGATGAATTCGGCTTCAAAGAGCCGACTCCTATCCAAGCGGGCTCGATCCCGCATATCCTTGAAGGGCGTGATGTAATCGGCTCTGCGCAGACTGGTACTGGCAAAACGGCCGCCTATGCACTTCCTATTTTGCACCGTTTGGGCGGGCACAAAGAAGGTGCGCCTCCGCGCTGCCTCATCCTCGGCCCTACGCGCGAACTCGCCGCTCAAGTCGAAGATCAATTCAATTCTTATGGTAAATACTGCGCACCTAAGTGCTGCCTGATCCACGGAGGTGTCGGCTATGGTAAACAGCTCGACGAATTAAAAGCGGGTGCCGACGTCGTCATCGCCACGCCAGGGCGCCTGCTCGACCACTTGCAGCAGAAGAACTTTGACCTTAAGTCAATCGAAGTGCTGGTTCTCGACGAGGTAGACCGTATGCTCGACATGGGCTTTATCGACGATGTCACGCGCATTATTAAAATGTGCAGCAAAAACCGCCAGACCCTGCTCTTTTCCGCGACCGTCTCTGAGGACATCAAACGCCTCGTCGCCAAGACCCTGAAAGACCCTGTCGATGTCACTATCGGCATCAAACTCACGCCTGCTGAGACAGTGAAACATGTGATTTACCCCGTCGGTGCGATGCAAAAGTTCGACCTACTGATTGCTCTCATCGATCAGATGGAAATCGATAGCATGATTATTTTCTGCCGCATGAAAGTCGGCGCTGACCGCATCGCCCGCTGGCTCGAAGAGCGTGGCCTGAGTTGCGCCGCCATGCACTCGAACTTACCGCAAAAGACACGCACGAAAGCATTGCAAGAATTCAAAGACGGTAAGGTCAAAATCCTCGTCGCGACTGACATCGCTTCGCGCGGTCTCGACATAGCGAACGTCAACCACGTCATTAACTACGACGTGCCTGAGCACGCGGAAGACTACGTGCACCGCATCGGCCGCACCGGACGCGCCCAGCGCGAAGGCGATGCCGCCACCATCGTTGCCCCCGACGAGCAGGCAAAGTTGGATGCGATTGAAAAATTCATTGATCAACAAATCCCACAGCTCAAGCTCGAAGGCTTCAACTATTTCCACGAGCCGATCATTCGCAGCTCCACCGCCGAGAAGCCACGCCAGCGCAAGCGCAACTCAGCGACCAGTCGTTTCGGTCGCCGCCGCTAGGCTCTGAATGAACTTGATCCTCTTTGACGCCCCCTTTGAGACGCAGCGCCTCGAAGGCAGTGATCCACGAGCAGCGCACATCTTCAAAGTGTTGCGTGCTCGTGTGGGCACGCAAGTCTTTATCGGCTTTGTCAATGGGCTACGTGCCCGCGCCGCCGTCACCTTAGTCGAGGCCGACGGCGCGATCTCGCTCAAAATCATCGGCACCGAGGCTGCGCCTCGACCGCTACCGATTCGGTTACTGCTCGGCCTGCCACGCCCGCACACCGCTAAGCGCATCCTGTTTGAAGCGGCGAGCATGGGAGTGTGCGATCTGCACTTTGTCGAAGCCGAGCGCGGCGAGCCCTCCTACGCGCAAAGCAGCCTTTGGACGACTGATGAGTGGAAAGATCGTTTGCGCCTCGGCACCGAGCAATCCTTTGGCACCCACGTGCCCGAGGTTTCTATGCACACGGATTTGCAGTCCGCGATTTCTTTTTTGCAAGGCGAGGGGGGTAGCGCTCATATTGTATTGGATAACTACGAGGCCGCCGGTTCCTTATCGCAGATGCTACCTGATGCTGCAAAAAGCGCAGTGCTTGCGCTCGGCCCCGAGCGCGGATGGTCGCCTAGCGAGCGCGACATTTTTCGCAAAAACGGCTGGAAGCTGGCACATTTAGGAGCCCATGTAATGCGCTTAGAAACCGCCTGCACCGCGGCGGTTGCAGCCGTTTCGGTGCGGCTAGAGTATTGGGATTCACAGACGAGCACGGTGTTGTAGCGCCACATGAGTTTCGAATCGCGAGTGCAGTCGCCAATACGTTTAAGCCGCGCCGGTCTGGTCTTTGAAAAACTTTTCGTCGGCCAAGCTCTCGATTAAGTGCTGTGCGGTCGGGCTGTCGTCGCCGAAGCTGTTGAGTTCTCTCTCGGTCAAGGTATCACGCTCCGTGAGTGCCATCGAATTTCGGATGGTGCGGACGACGCTGCAGTAGCTCATTTCTCCGCATTGCGCTTCGAGGTACTCGATCGCCCCGCGGCTCAGCATACGGGTCATCAGGAATGGGTGCGCCGTGCGTAGCGTGGTGAAAATAGATTGCGCAATCAGGCTAACGTCTTCTTGGCGCTCGGCCATGCTGGGCAGCTCGATCACTTTGCCAATTTGGCGGAAGCTTTTGATCAAGGTCTTGACCTCCGTTTCCAGATACTCGTCCGAATCGTCGACGTGCCCTAAGATGAAATAGGGGGCAGGCTGCTGCGCTGCGTCTTCGCTCAACTGGAATAAATAGTCCGTAAGCCTAGCCACGGTAAGATTGCCCAACTCATAAGAGAGGCCAAGGTAGCAATAGCGGGTCTGATCTTTATCGCAGAGGTGACGCTCGATTTCGTCGATCTCGACACGCATCGGGTCGGCGATGTGGAGCGGGCTCTGGTCGCCGTTGGTGCGGAAGTCGATCTCCCGCGCGGCGAGTTCAAAATCGGCACCATCCTCGCCGATGATAAACACAAATTTGGGCTCCTTTGCCAGCTCAGCAATTTTAATGAGTAGCTGCTGCATACTCTCGCTCTTCGCGGTAAGGTAGCGAGACAGCGTGATCGGCGGCGGGAACTGCGTGTTGCTTGCGCGCGAGGTGGCGCTGACTTTTTGCACGCCGTCTTTTTTGCGGAGACTCTTTTTTTTAACAGCCAGCGCATCCACTTCGTGCAGCACGCGCTTCAGGCGTGCGCCTGATTTACGCATGTCGGCGGACAGCACGAAGTAGTGCTTGGCACTCTTTGGGCAGCTGGATCTAGTTCCGCCCTCTTCGAGCAGCTCGAAGGCGATCAAGTTTGTTTTCTTACCGCCAAATCGCAGCGCATCAAAAGCCATTAAACGCGGCTCCAGTTGCAGATCGTAAAAGACCTTATCTGTTTTCTTAAGGCGTGGCAGTAGCGAGATTAACTCTTCCAGATCGGTATGAAAACTAAAAGGATGCTGACCACCAGCTAGCAACTGCGTGAGCTGCTGGGTAAGTTTTAGATCGGTGGTTAGAATATGGATACTCATCTCGTAGAGGTGAAGTGCTGGCCAAATGAAGGTGGTAATCCTCGCAAGTAGCAACACCGATTCTTGTTAGAGAATCTTCTAGTATCCTAGATGCTACGTTTTATTCCGCTGCTTCGGATTCATTCCCTTCCTTGCTGTCTCCGGTTAAGGATTGGCCAGCTTTGGGGTGTACCATCTCCATGATGAGGGCGGTCAACTCGTCGGCGAGTGCAGGGGTGTCCTTGATGTGTGCTTTGGCGGCTTCGCGGCCTTGGCCAATCATCTCACCTTTATATGAAATCCATGAGCCTTTCTTTTCGAGTATCTTGTGCTCGACGCCGAGGTCGACCAAGGAGCCGGAATGGGAAATACCCTCGCTATACATGATGTCGAACTCACTCTCGGTGAAGGGGGGTGCGACTTTGTTTTTAACGATCTTGATGCGGGTGCGGTTACCGACCACTTTGCCGCTGCTCTCCTTGATCTGGCCGATGCGTCGGATATCCATGCGCACGGAGGAGAAGAACTTGAGGGCGCGGCCACCGGGCTGGGTTTCGGGGCTGCCGAACATGACGCCGATCTTTTCGCGAATCTGATTGGTGAAGAGCACGACGCACTGCGACTTGCTGATGGCACCGGTGAGGCGGCGCATGGCTTGGCTCATCATGCGGGCTTGCAGGCCGACGGTGGTGTCGCCCATCTGGCCGTCGAGCTCGTTTTTGGAAACTAGGGCGGCGACGGAGTCGATCACAATGATGTCGACCGCGCCGGAGCGGATGAGGGTCTCGGTGATGTTGAGCGCGTCTTCGCCCGTTTCGGGCTGAGAGACCATGAGATTATCTAGGTCAACGCCGACGATTTTGGCATAGCGGGGATCGAGTGAGTGCTCAACGTCGATGAAGACGGCGTTACCGCCTTGCTTCTGTGCTTCGGCGATGATGCTGAGGCAGAAAGTGGTCTTGCCAGAGCTTTCGGGGCCGTAGATCTCGCAGACTCGGCCACGGGGGAGGCCGCCGATGCCGAGGGCGAGGTCGATGGCGATGGAGCCGGTGGAGATGACGTCGACCTCCATTTTGGTGGCTTCGCCGAGGCGCATGAGGGCGCCAGCACCGAATTGTTTATTGATACCGGAAATGGCAAGATCGAGATTCTTGCGATCTCCTTCGGCGGTGCGGACTGTTCTTTGGATTTGTGATTTAGCGGCCATGATATAATTATTTTGGTTAAGATTTCAGAATTGCAAGTCACATTGGAAGGCAGACAAGGCATGGCAAGGCTAAATGATAATTTGTTCACTACTTTAATAAGGACGCAATTTTTTGAGTGGGTTCATTATAGCCGTTCCGAGCCTTTGGACGGCAAGACCCGTCTGCGCTGCGCTACGCCGTGGCAAGCCGTCTGCGAAGCAGAGCGAAACAATCGTGAGATCAATCAGCTAGGCAGGTTTAAATATGAGTGAATTGAGCGACTTTCGGTATCAGCCTGAATTAAATGGTTGTTTGGAGACGCGGCTGGGTCGGCTGCGGACTCGCTTGGGTTGGTTGCGGACTCGCTTCGGTTGGTTGCGGGCTCGCTTTACGGAGCGTGGGTTGGCTGAGCTGGTGTTTGAAGATGGCGCTGCGGGCGATCCTGCGTTTCGCGAGGCTTTTCTTGAGTGGTTGGTGCACTTTGAGGCAGCGGATGTGGCGACGAAGTGGGGCTATTTGGATCTGGCGGGCACTGACTTTCAGAAGTCGGTCTGGCGGCGGCTGCTGGAGATCCCTTACGGTGGGCGCACGAGCTATGGCCAAATCGCTGCCGAGGTGGGGCGGCCTGGGGCGAGCCGCGCGGTCGGCTCGGCGGTGGGGGCGAATCCAGTCTCGTTGCTGGTGCCGTGCCACCGAGTGCTCCCGAGCACCGGTAAATCGGGGAATTATCGCTGGGGTGCGCATCGAAAGCTCGCGCTGCTTGACGCGGAGCAAGATTCAGGCTCTGATCTGAGAGCACTTTTTGAGTAGTATACATTTTTGTAGGGACGCGACTTCTCATCAATCGATACGCTTAATCCTAAATTCATCAGATTTGAACGACTCACAACAACTTGACTATGATCGCCTCGCCAACACTGCGCGTGGGCTGCGCTATGCGCGGATCGCGGGCTATGTGATGTCGGTGATGTTGCTGGCTTTGGGCGTGACGGCTCTAATTAAAGGGCCGGTTGGGTTTGAAACTTTCAAGGGTAGCTACTTTGTGGCCTATGCGCTTGTGATGAGTCTGCCGTTTGCGCGCATGTCGGACAAGCTGTGGCGTGCGTTCTATATTCTGCTGGTGGCCTTTTCGGCAATGTTTGTCTTTGTGATGGTGGCTGTGGTGCTTTTTGCTTACATGGCGGCGGATGCGCGCGGCGAGCGCCTGGGAGTCCCGGGCTTTGAGGGCACGCTGATCTTTATGGCGCTGCTGCAAGTGCCGGTGGTGCTGTTTCAACGTAAGCCGGATCTGCTGGATTGATGGGCTATAAACACGCTATCTGGGACTGGAACGGAACGCTGCTCAACGACACGTGGCTCTGCGTGGATGTGCTCAATGGCTTGCTGGCGCGGCGCGAGCGAGCGCCGATCACGGAAGCGGACTATCGCGAGAATTTTGGTTTTCCAGTGATCCATTTCTACGAGCATCTGGGCTTCGATACGGGAGTGGATAGCTTTGACCAGATGAGCCGTGAGTTTATTGGCGACTACGAGGCGCGTTGGTTTGCGGAGTGTCAGCTGCACAAGGGTGTGCACGATGTGTTGTGCGCACTGACCGCGCTGGGTATGACGCACTCAGTGCTCTCGGCCGCGAAGCAGGAGGCGCTGGATGTTGGGATCGCTCATTACGGCATCCGTCAGCATTTCATGGGGTTAGTGGGCACGGATAATATTTACGCGGAAGGCAAAATTGCGCGCGGTCAGCACTGGATCGAGCAACTGCCGTGGAAGCCGGAAGAGGTGGTGATGATCGGTGATACGCTGCACGACTTTGAAGTGGCCGAGGCGATCGGTAGCGACTGCATCCTGATGGCGCACGGGCACCACACGCCAGAGAGATTAGCCGCGACGGGTAAACGCGTCGTGTACTCGCTGCGTGAGCTGGTGGATGTGGTGCGTGATGGTTTTTCTGCAGAATGATTATTGGGCAGAATGATTATTAGGCAGAATGATTATTCCCCTTTGATTTTCAGCCGTGTCGCGTTGTCTCGGTACCTTTTTAATGAGATGACGATATGCTCATAGTGAATATCTGACAATTGACGAAGGAGAATCATTCTGCTTATAAATTATTCTGCGAAAGTTAGTTAGGAGTCGCGCAGGAATAAACTACCAGCTTTATCGCAGTTCCTTTCTAGGGCTGATCATATAATTCCACTCTCCATGAAAGTCGGCGGTTTCGATGTTAAGGCTTTCCATTTCGCTATCAGAGAT
>Ga0307933_1000918_pt1 | contig 25646 bp, 29 predicted proteins | sample OrgLakmetageno88_FD_201811 | JGI IMG/M metagenome (GOLD analysis project Ga0307933, IMG submission 201811) | Saline water microbial communities from Organic Lake, Antarctica - #88 | ecosystem: Environmental > Aquatic > Non-marine Saline and Alkaline > Saline | place: Antarctica: Organic Lake... | reverse complement strand
AAAAAAGATCTCTTCCACCAACTGTAAATGAATCACCAACTGAACAAGTTAAAGTCGAAGGTGATAGTATAATCATTGGAGGTGATATATTTAACACCTAAAGAAGAGGTTAATTTTGATATATATTATAATAAAAATTAATTTAACCAAGTGTCTCAAGCATCACCAGATTTAAAAACAATATCTTTTAGTGATTCAAATGATATAAATACCTTTTTCAAAAAGTATAATGAAGGGGGGTTTATTGGTTGGTTCAATAGTAATAATACCAAATTTATAAAAAAGGGTAGACCTTTATCTCCAGTTCAAAGTGAATCTAATTGGACTAAATTTTGGAATCAAATTCCTATTCTCTATGGTAAAGATCAAATTAATTTAGCTGAATTTTTAACCCTAACAAACATTGTTTCTGTTGAAACAGGTTCAACATATGCCCCTCGTACAGAAAGGGTTGGTACAAGTGGACACCCTGGAATTGCATATGCTTTTGATAGAATAAGTGGACTTAAAGCATCTTATAATACACTTAACCAAAACATATCTGCTTTTAAACTATTCAATGATTCTGATTACATATCAGCACATGGTAACAAACCATTAGCAAATATATTAAAAAACACAACCGATACTCGTTGGGATGGGGAATCAATGCCAACTGGTTTCTCAGGGAATGTATCAAAGGAAACATCAAGTAGTGGTAGCACTAATGGATTTCTTTATGAAGCTGACTTTATGAAATTTAGAGGTAGAGGATTTGTTCAATCAACTGGTAGAGGTAAATATAGAGAACTAGTTAAATTTATAAGATCATACAACGGTCCGAATAGTATAATCAATAGTTACAAAGCTAAGTGGTCAAGTGGAACTTTAGATAGTGTTTTAACAAAATCAAGTAATAAAGATTGGGATACATTATTCCAAGACACTGACCTTATTATACCAAGTTATGCTTTATTTAATTTTACTACCACAGGTGGAAGAAACAACTTGTATTATATAAATGTACGTGATGATAAAACAATAAGTGATGATTCTTTTAATGCTGGTTGGAGAACAAATGGGGCGAAATCTTACGGTAGAGATATACGTAAAATAGTCAACCTTCAGTTATCTGAATTATCAATTATACCTGATGAACCAGATCCAAACGCAAACCCACCTCAACAAGATACGGGTGGTGGCGGTGGAGACCAAACTGGTGGTGGAAGTGAGCCCGTAACAGACTATCCAAATGATCTTCCGAGAGTAGAGGGTCTTAGTAATTTCTTTAGACCTAACATAAGTATAGATCCTATTAAATTTGATATACCAACTAGTGAATCAAAACAACAAGAAGTAGCTAGTTCAATTGGTTATCAACCATTTGTATGGTATTTATCATACCAACTAAAATATATAAAATCTCTTATTTTATCATCAAGAGGACTACTACCTACGATCAAAGTTGTATTCACAGATACATTAAACCTTATGAGTGGTAAAGGAATGCCACTTGATGATTCTAAGTTTACTGTTTTCTTAAATTCGAGAACACCATCACTTAGACCTATATTCATGGAATTTAAAATATCTAATTTTTCTAAAAGTGGAACAACATATACTATGGAAGGTATATGTAATGTTAATAAATTCTTTTTAAGAGAATTTGAATCTTACTCAAATATGTCAAGTTTCGATTGTTTGAAAGAATTTGCTAGACGAGCTGATCTTGGGTTTAACTCAAATGTAGATGGTAGTGACGATATAATGAATTGGATAAACCCTGGAACTAAAGGGGCAAAGTTTGTAAAAGATGTAATATCTTCATCATATAGATCTGATGAATCATTTATATGGTGTTACGTTGACTTCTTTTATAACTTAAATTATATAGATGTAGAAGAAGCTTTAAAAATTGATATATCGGAACAAGTAGGAGTTAAAAATTCAGGACTTGAAAATATAAATGGTTTAACAGATAAACCAGAAGAAACTAACCCATTATGGTTATCAAATGATGCATCTCTTGATCAAACTAACCAATATTTCAGAGATTATAAAGTGATTAATAACTCAACAAATATTTCTTTAAATAATGGTTATTTAGCAAAATCTAAATTTTATGACATTAATGATAAAAATTATTTAATATTTGATATTGATTCTATTACATCAGAGGGAGATAAAACAATAATATTAAAGGGTTCACCCCAAGATATGGATTTCTTTAATAGTCATATACGAGCAGTTTATGTTGGCAAATTAGACTCAGATAATATGCACGAAAACTTTAATTATGCAGTTGTTCAAAATGAGCAAAATATAACTGATTTACAAAAAATTGGTTTATCTATAAAATTAGAGAATCCTAACTATAACTTATATAGGTATCAAAAGGTATTTATAACTATATCTGCTCCAACTTCATATCCTCAAAAGTCACAAGTAAGCGAAAGACTAACAGGTGATTGGTTAATAATAGATATCGATTTTGTTACAATAAAGGGAGAGGTTCACCAAAAAGTAAATTTAATTAGAAGAGAATTAAGTTTAAGTCCTGAAGAATTAGAAAATGAGAACTTGAATAATAGTAACAAAGGAAGTCAAGGAGAAAATACAACTAATCCTGATGATTCAGAAAATGAAGAAATTGACACAAGTGGTGATCAGATAGAAGTTGAACCTGATAACGAATTAATACCATTTAGTTATGATCTAACATTTACTAGTTCAGCAGAAATAGATGACTTTTTCGATCAGTATAATACTGGTGGTTTTGTAGGTTGGTTTAATAAAGAGTTTGGTAATGATCCAGACTTTACTGACAATGTTATCACACGAGTTACAGTAGGAGATGATTCTGGTGGTGAAAATGTTTTGCCTAATTCTGATAGTGGTGGAATTAATGACCCAATAATTAAGGAGAATTGGGATAAAATATGGAATTTAGCGACTCTTAATATCTATAATGATAAAAGAGAAGGTGACTTTGAGAATCTAAATAAAGAAGAATTTAATGTAGTTGAATTTATCACATTAAACACTATGATTTATTTTATTAATGGTAAAGGGTTTAAGGTTAAATCTGATAATAGAAACTTGGTTGATGTTTTTGAATCCAATAACACATTAGATGGTAATAAAACATCTCTTGAACTTTTTAATAATACCGATTACATAGAAACTAATGGTAATAAAAGGTTTAGTGATATTTTAAGTGGAACAACATCTACAGCTTGGGAAACTAATACATTCCCAGTTGGATTTAGTAACCCACAAACTGATGAAGAAAGAGAAAGAGAAATAAGTAAAACATCTAATGAGTTTATAACTAATTCTGACTTTTATAAATTGAGAGAAAGAGGACTTATCAAATTTAGAGGTAGACACGATTATGGTCTTTTAATTAACTTTATCAAAACGTATGTGGGTGATAATGTGATAATAAATAATTACAAAGAAAAATGGGAATTTATAGATGATATTGACAAGATCGTAAACATGACATCAAATAAAGATTGGGATAGATTAATGTTAGAATCAGATTTAATTATTCCATCAGTAAGTATTGGTAATGTTATGTTTGATCTCCAATCAGTACATATAATACCAACTGAGGGTAAAAATGAAAGGAGAATATTCAAGAGTATAGAAAACGTAGGTAAATTGGTTAAATCAAGTCTTGAAAACCCTAGTGAGAACTTTGTAGATGATTTTGTTACAATGGTTAAGAAACAAATATCATTCTTAAATGAAAAGGAACTAATACCAGCTAAAGAAGATAGTGTTCAAGATCCAAAGAATTTTGATTTAGATTTAATTCCAGGGGAATATTTAGATAACAATAAAAAGAAAATTGAATTAGCTCAAATTGATGGATCAGCGGTTAGAACAGATGTTGCAAATGCTTATTTAACAATGAGAGAAGCCGCAAAGGCAGATGGTGTGAACCTTAAAATTAATTCTGCTTTCAGACCTCCATATACAGCTCCTGGGGAAACTAGATATGGTTTAAATACAAAATCAAAGAGTGGTAAATTAGTTAGAGCATCATCACAAGAATATTTATATGATGGTTATAAAGCTGGAAAATCAGGATTTAACTTAGCGGCACCTCCTGGTAGATCGAATCATGGTAGTGGTATAGGACTTGATTTAAATACGGGTGGTTCATCAAGGAGAAGAAAATCGGGTGTTAATAGGGAAATCTATGATTGGTTGGTTAAAAACTCTTGGAAGTATGGTTTTGTTAGGGCTGTTAAAAAGGAAGAGTGGCATTATGATTACTTACCACACTTAATTGAGAAAACAGGAAAAGGACCATATGCTAGAATTGATGGTACTGATGCTAATAAATTTTATAGTGATTGGGGTCTTGATACACTTACTTAATATCACGTATTTTATTTAAAACTTGTGAATCTAATTCAGAATTTTCATCAAAATAGAAATGAGTATCTAATATCAAATACCATTTAATTTTTTGAAATATTCCTTCATTATCTCTATCTGACCAAAATATAACATTGGGGTTGGTATCCACATCTTTTATGACAACTATATCATAATAATTATCATCAATTTCCATAGTATAGATCGGATCACCATAATATGATTCTTCTTTTTGGAATTTATCAATTTTCAAGAATAAACTCAGTCCATTATTTTATGAGTTTAATTATTTTACTACAACTTGGACCCATTCCAGTTTTGATAGAAGATGGTACAGTTAATTTACGACCACAACGACCACAACTTCCTTCGTGCCAAAATTCAATTAAATCAAATTTAGATTCACTAAACTTACCATTAATTACATTCAATAACCACTTAAAGGTTTTAACAACTGTTGAATCACCTTTAACAGTTGATTTCTTACTATGTCTGTAAGTGGCACTACTAAAAATAGTTCCTAGAAATTGAAAATCAGATTCGTTATTATTACCATTTAAAAATTTAACAAAGTGAGGTGCTTCTTGACCTTTACCTTTTTGAATTTTAAATGTATATCTTTTTTTGGAAATTTTAGATACTACTGTAAATGTAGCATTTCCAGCAAGTAAGAATGTTTTAGCGTCTTTGATATTAGTAATTTGTGATCCTTTCATATATTTGTTTTAATGGGTTTCTACAAATATAAGGAACTTTCTACAATCTGCCAAAATATTTAACCTATTTGTTCTTTAAATTTTGTAATTATTTTTAAAAAAAAGTTATAAAATTCATCCCTGTTTTCATTATTATTAAACGGCAGTATAATTATATCTTTATTAGAATTTAATCGATTGCCCCGTATATAAAAATCAATAGTTTTTATTTCAGATAAATGTCTGATTTTTGCTGGTTCATAGTTTTTATTATAGTGTTTTTGAACCAAATTTCTATCATCACCTTTAAACTTTATAGTTACTTGTGGCAGGTTAGAAGATATGATATTAACTCTAATACCATCAATTGTTGTCATTAAGAAGTATCCCCACCAGCTGCGATCGGTGGAATCATGCGGATTTGCATCTTTTTTAACCAATTTTTGTTCAAGTATTTGTAATACTATAGCCGAATCCATTTTTTGAAAATGTATTTTGAATTTACTCATAATATTTTAAATGTATTAAAAAATAACGAATAGTCAAAGTTGGGGTTATTGTATTTATAATATATACTTTATGGCTAAACAATTTGGAGATCCAAGATCAAGAAAGGACGTATATAATGAATTTGTAAAAGATGTTAATAATGTGCCTAAAAAAGGACAGATCGGTAACGTAAACACTTTATCTGACTTTGAATCACAAACATCGGGTAATTTTAATTCACCAGCACCGAATAGTGCCGACAACTTACAATATAGCAAAAATGTAAATTTCCTAAGAGATTATTTTAAAGATGGTACAATGCACCATTTTAAAAATGGATTAGAATTAGCAAATAAAAGCGGTAACCAAAAAAACTTAAGTAATATAGAAAATTTAGATGAAGATCCAGTAATTTTTGGATTTGATTTTATAATTAACCACGTTACAAGCCCTCTTTTTCAATCAGAGGTAGGACAAGGTGGATCTACTGACATCGATGATTTTTTTGAGTTTGCTCAAGGTGATGGAAATTTTAAAATTGATGAGATCGCTAATAGAAAGGGTCTTTATGAAGATTTCATAAGGCAACTTGAACTTTTATTTTTAAGTACAAGGGGTGGTCCTTTTGATACATTTAAAGGTCATTATCTTATAGGTATTGATGGAGTTGGAGATCTAATAAACAAAAGTACTGGACTTGGATCAGAAAAACAATTTGCTAACTTTGGTAAAGATAAAATAACCTTAACTTTAAGGGAAGATAGTCATTTATCAGGTGGTTATTTAACAGCTCTTTATAATGCTATGTCATACTCTAAAATAAATGGTAAACAGTTAATACCTGATAATCTTTTAAGATTTGATGCTACTATTGTTGTTTCCGAAATGAGGAACTATAAAAAAGTAAAAAAAGCATTTGCTGATCCAGAAGGATTAGAAGAATTGACAAAAGTAGTTAGTGATAATGTTTCAAGATATATGTATAATGTGTATGACTGTCAATTTTATTTTGATAAACATTCACACCCTGGTAAAGTTCAAAACGACACAACAGAGGTAACAGATAGTTTTGATTTATCATTCTTTTATAAGTTTTCAACAATGGAAATGGAGAAATTTAAATTAACAGAAAATGCATTATCAAAAGATCCAGCATTCTCATCAGACACAGTTAAATATTTCAATGATGGGAATAGAGAAAATCCTACACGAAAATATATTGGGGAACAAACTGAAAATATAAACGCTGTTAGAAGAAATGAGTTTATAAATTCAAAATATCAAGAAAGTTTAGATTCATACCAAGAATTCAATAATGTTAAGAGTAATAACATTGAAAAGATAAATGAACCCATAGGTTCAGAAGATACAGATGAATTATCAGCTCTTAAACAAAACTCACTTACTAACTCACTTGAAGAACAAGAACAACAAAGACAAGAACTTGCACAACAAGCTTCTGAAAGACAACAAAGAACAGGTCTTAAAAAAGATGAAGCTAACACAGCGATAGGTTATGAAGTTTTAACTGATGGTGGAAGATTGACTAGACAAGAAAGAAGAGGTAGAGAAGGTGGACTTGGAGGAATTATCGAAAAGTCTAAAGACTTTGCCCTTAATGTTGTTAGGTTAAAAAGGAATCTGTTAATAAATGAGACCGTTCAAAACATTAGAAGATCTACTGGTTTAAGACGAATGTCTCAACCAGATAATGTTTATGATTTTGACCCCTTATCAGTTACAGGTTTTGTTAGAGATCAACTTACCAATTTTGCAGGAAACGCATTCACTGATTTATTAGGTGGTATTGATGATGCTATTTAAGGTTGAGTGATTCATCCCCTTTACGTTTTTCTACAACTTTTCTACCCCATGTATATATCATACTTATTGATATTTATTACTTTAACCTTTAAAGTCATAACAATTATATTAAATTATTAATGTTTTAATAAGGTAGGTGATAAATAATAATAAATAAGAATATGAAGGAAAGAGATATATTATCAAACACTGTACTTGGTACGGTTCAAGACAACAAAGATCCAAAAAAATTAGGTAGATGTAAGATAAGAGTAGCTAATATTTTTGATGATATACCTGTTGAAGATATTCCGTGGGCGGCACCACATAAAGACTTAAATGGTAATCAATTTATCTTACCCGAAGTTGGTAAAGTTGTTAATGTAACTTTTGAAGATGGTAAGTATTATACTCCCGTATATAGTTATGCTCAGCATTACAATATAAACTTAGAGAAAAAATTATCTACTCTTAGTGGAGAAAATTACTCATCTATGAGATCACTTATGTTTGATCATAAAACTCAAATATTCTCCAATGATAGTGATGGTCTTATGGTAGATTATAAATTCAATCAAATAAACATACAAGATAATACAATTGATGTAAACCTTAAAAGTAATAGTGGTAAACTATCACTCGGTACAAATAATGCTACACAAGAAGCTATATTGGGTACTAACTTTTTAAATTGGTTTGATGAATTTGTAGATAACCTACTTGGTCAAAATGCTGGTCCGTATCTTGGGAATTTAGGTGCTCCAGTTATACCAAACCCAGCACTTATAAATGTCCTTTTGAAATATAAAGCTCTCAAAGATCCTAAATTTTTATCAAACAATGTTTATTTTAATGATAATGGTTATGTAAATCAAGTCAATAGAATATCTGAATCACAAAAAGGTGATGATTGGAGGTCAACTGTTTTAGATAATGATTTAGTAGAAAAGGGTGGTGATGACTTTTCACCTGATGGATCATCTCCACAATGGACACCAGAGGGAACACTTACACCAGCTTCTGATGGAACTCCAACATCGATATTATCTGATGATGAAATGAGTCAACAAGCACCCTCATCTGATGTTAATCCTGATGTAGAAGTTTTAATTGAAATATTAAAAGATAAGGGTTATAATATTTATGAAAGACCTTTTGAGATGAACACAATTGGTGTTAGGTATCAATATCCAGGACAAGAATATTCTAATAAATTTAAAGATAGAATGTATGTTCTATATAAAGATAATAGTGGTAAATGGGTAACTAAATATTGGATGGTATCTACTATTCCAGGGAAAAATTCTTCATGGAGAAAAGCAACACCGTTACTTAAAGATAAAGTAGGTAAAAGTCGTGGTGGTTTAGGTATATTAAAACCTGCACAATATGTTAATGTATATAAAATGGGTTACCATAGACGATCAGATAAAGTTAGATCAGCAAGAGCTATGAAAACGATAGGTAAGCAATTAGCATACCGAGATCAGAATTATGGTTCTCCAAGAATGACATTTTCAAATGAAGATCCCGCAAACGCTAAAGGTGGTAGGAACTTTACAATGCACATACATAAAGCATATACAGTTAAAAGAGGAACTGGTGGTAATGTAAATAACTGGTCAGAAGGGTGTCAAGTTTTTCCTGATGCTAAATCATTGAATGAGTATTTTGATTTATGTGAAATACATAGGAAAAAATATAAAAATAGATTTACATATACTCTAATAACATCAAGAGATGTAGAAGATATGGAAATTAAATTAAAACAAAAGGAAAGGCAAGATCAAGCAAGTGGTGGTAATGATAATGGTAATAATACGGATGCTTAAATACCCTCATTTAAGGTAAACTTTTGATAATTAAATAACTATAAGTTAATGGATAAAACTAACTACTATGAGTGAAACTACGATATGATACAAATAAAGAAAGGTTAATTGTTACTAAAGCATCTACCCTAGAATATAATCAAATGAAAATATGGTTAAATAGATTCGTTAAAGGGTATAAATTTATGCCCGCTTTTAAACGTGGGGTTTGGTCAGGTAAAATAAATCACTTTCACGATGGTCAAATAAACATTGGTTTATGGAAAGAATGTTTTAAAGCCATGATGGAAATAGAACATAAACTAGAACTAGAAAACAAAGAAGATTTTCCTTTAAACCGAGATGTTACTTTAGAAAAAGTAGAAGATTTTTGTAAAGAATTTTTTAAAGATCATAAAATAAAAAAGGATGATGGTGAAATTATCGATTTTATGCCTTATGATTATCAGATAGAAACAGCATATAAAATATTAAAGAATAGGTATTGTTTAGGAGAGGTTGCTACATCGGGTGGTAAATCACTTATACTATCAATTGTATTCTTTTATACTCTAAAACATACCGATGAAGATGCTAAATTTTTATTAATCGTTCCATCTATAAACCTTGTATCACAATTCTATGATAATTTAATAGAGTATAATTTAGGGTTTCAAAAAGTAGATGAAGAACCACAAAATAGTAATCCTATTGATATTAGAATACAAGAGATAATGTCTGATAAACCTAGAAAATATTCAGGTCAAGGAGATCCTAATATTTATATTGCGTGTTATCAAAGTTTAGCGAAAAAGGAGAATTGGGAAGATGAATTCTTCCAACAATTTCATACAGTAGCAGTCGATGAGTCTCACAAGGCAAAGTCAAAATCATTAATAGACATACTTGAGAGGACTTTTGGGAGTGCATATAGTAGATTTGGTGTGAGTGGTACTTTCCCCGATGAAATGTCAGCAGAGATACTTACAATACAAAGTTTACTCGGTCCTATTGTGAATAGTATTAAAGCTAAAAGGTTACAGAAGGAAGGTAGAATTAGTAATGTAAAGATCAAGCAAATATTATTAAACCATGATGATCCTGTTTTTAATCAAAATTTAAGAGATATTCGAAAAATGCCAAATCAAGGAGCACGAGCATATCAATTGGAATCAGAATACATTAGGAACTCAGAAAAAAGACTTGATTTTATCTTAAAGTTAGTTAGGAAGTGTGAGTATAACACATTAGTTCTCTTTAATATTATTGAGTATGGTGAAAAATTAAGAGATAATTTAAAGGAATTTCTTGAAGGTGAGAACATTGAAATATTGTATATCGATGGAAGTGTTAAAAAGAAAGATAGGCAAGAAATACTTGCGAAGATGGAAATTGATGATGATAATATTACTCGTATCCTTGTAGCTACATATGGTACATTATCAACAGGTGTGAGTGTCAATAACTTACACAATGTTATATTTGCTGAATCATTTAAATCTGAGCAAAGGATTATACAGTCTATTGGTAGGGGTTTAAGGAAACATGATTCAAAAGATAAAGCAAGGGTATTTGATATAATAGATTGTTATGTTGAAGAGAAACAAAGGAATTCTTTTTTCAGACACGGTAAGGAAAGAGCTTCAATGTATAGAAAACATGGATATCCATATGATCTGTTAAAATTTGTTTTATAAGCTTTGTTTTAATTTCAAACCAGTATGTGTTTTAAGACCTTCTAAACTTATACCTATACCTTTGAAACCATAACATTCCATCTTTGAAATCTTTTTAGTATTAAAAAGTATAGTTATTTTGTTATTTTTTCTATCTATAATTCCAATAGGTTGGACTTTATTTTCAATACCAAATTTTTTATCATGTTCAAAAATCGTAATCCATTTAGTATGGATAATATGACGAATACTATGATCTAATATATCTTTACCAAATACATATTCACAATTTTTTATATAAACATATTCATCTTTAATTATATTAAAACCACTATAACTCCAGTTCCAAAAATTTTTACGATAATAACCATTCAGATTACCTTCATGTCTATGATAACCAAAAGCTAAACTCGTAGTATCATGTCTTACTATCAATAATTTATCACCAAAATTTGGTGATTGAATATATATTTTAACTTTTTTCAGATGTGCCATATTATTTATATCTTAGGTTAAGTATAATTAAAAAAAATTAGAATTAAAAATACAAATTACCATTTGAGATCTTCTTATTATATATATACTTTATAAAATAATTGAAACAAATGGTAAACTTTAAAAAACTAGCAATAATATTAATAGCGATATCTACACTAACATTAGTTCTTTGTAGTTGTGGGAGTAGTAAATCTCATTGTGAGGCGTATGGAGAAATTGAAGTTGAAACAACACTTGATAAAGCTTAATTCTTTGGTCGAAATATAATATCTTCTTTAACCTCAATATCTTGTTTTTCAAGTTCATTGGGGTTTAAATTAAACCCTCCTATTCGATGGCTAGATAAAAATGGTAAAAGTTTACTAATTAAAACTAAAGAATCATCTTTACTATATGAAAATTCATCATATAACCTTATTTTAAAGTAAATACTTTCTTTGAAATTTAAAACGAAAAGCTCTTCTGAATCTTTATTTGATACAAATAAAGATTCACCATTTATAATACAAATATAATTACCATTACCATTACCATATTTTGAATAATTAAAATTTATTTCTTTTGAAATTTTTTCTTTTCTTTTATAATGACTTGATTCAATTTTATGACCACTCCATCTAGTATTTAAATTTTCAGTGGACCTATTTTTTGTTAAAATTGGAATTATATAATAAGTGTAATTATCATAATCCCATACATCAAAACCATAATCAATTTCAGTCATTTCAGTAAATGACCGAAATCCCACTATCCTAATAGGTGTTGAATATATTACCATAATTACACTTTGTGTTTAGATAAACGTCCGATCACTGTTTGATTAACACCATTAAACTCATCGTGTTTTTTAACTTGACCATTGAACTTTAAAGTTGATCCTTTCTCAACTTTACCATCTACTGAATAACGCTCATTGATCTTTCCGAATTTAACAATGATGTTACCTTTATCGTCTATCATACGGTAAATTTTTGACATTCCAAATTGAGTAGCGAATGTAGAGATATTTTGAACAGTTACAATTAAAGGTTCTTTCTCACCAACTTGACCTAAGTGATTACTCTCTGGAAGTTTTTGACGTTCCAAATCTTTAAGGTAAAATGAAACAGCTGATGATAACATTGTGATATCTTTAAATTTGATGTACTCAGTGTTACTGAACATCTCTTTGATAATAGTAAAGTATTCATTACCATCATCTTCTAAATCATTAATAAATTCAGAAAATTCTTTAACGAATTTCGTATCAATATCCCAAGTGTATTCAAACCCTTCTTTTTGGTAATCTTCCAATGTTGTGTATATTGATTTTACTTTATCAGATGTAGAATCACCCTCATTATCTCTAACAGAGATATATCTTCCAAGACCTATTTCTACTTCTTTCCACTCATTTTTAACATACTCATTATCAAAATCAATTTGATTTTTAGCAAGGTCAACAATTTGATTGAAAGAAACTGCTCTCAATAAAGGAGACCAAGTTTTAGAACCACCACCACCATGACTTTCTTCACCAAACATATCAAATACATTTGGGAATGAAAGGTAATCGTTAAGGATTCTGAAATACTTCTCAGCGTTAACTCCTAAAAATTTCTTAACACAACCAGATCCAACTTGTTTAAATTCGTCATTTTCATTCTTGATTAAAAACGACTTTCTTCGGTATCTTTTAGTACCACAGTGATCACAGTGGTTATTCTCAGGGTTAAATTCCTCTGGAATATTACACTCAGTTTTGATTGGAATAAAGAAACCCTCAATGTGTCCAACAAGTGCAACTAATTCCCAACCACCTTCAAATTTGAATTCGTCAGAAAAAGTAACTGTTAGATCATAAACATCAAAGAATACATCTTTAGTAACAGTTTGAGAAGGTCTTCCATACTCATCATACGTGTAGTAATCAAAAACAGACAACATTCTTTCCTCAACTTCACTTTTCTCAAATGAAACTTCGATGTCCATTTCGTTAGCTAGTTTTTCAATTTTCTTTATAGATTTCTTAACAATCTTGTCAGATTCCTTAGTGTCTTGTATGTTTTTTATTACTTTAATCATATATTAGTGGGTTTTTGTGTTCGTATCTATACAAATATAAGAAAAATATTCCGATCTAGTAGCATTTTTACATAGAAATTTCAATATTATTTAAGAATTAATATTTAGTTTTTATTAACAGTAGTTTTACTAACATCATGTGATAAGCAGTTCACTTGCTTTCCGTTTTTGTCAAATAAACTTATTCTACACTACCATCACTGTTATTTGCATAATGTATATTTTTAATTAGTAGCAAGGTTAGGAATCGAACCTACATTCACCCTCCCTCACAAAGGCTATCATCTCTGTGGGGCAATGCTATATGCCACTAATATACAAATAATATTTCGATCTATCAGCATTTTTTCTGATAAGTTTATTTTTCTAATTCAGTTATTAATTCACTTGTTAATCTCAGGATAAGTATTTTATAAGTCTCAGTCGTAGTTTTCTCAACCTTTTTTCCGAATAACCCTAAGAACTTACGTTCAGTATAAGTGATTTCTTTTTTAGGTAATGGATACTTTTGTTTTAATTAATTGATATAACAAAGATACAAAATCATATTCGGATAATTTACCGCTTAAAGTGTAGTTTTTAAAAACAAAGGGGGTGAATTTAAACTCAACCCCTTTGATAAAATTAATCTAATAGGTTAAACTCAGCAATCTTCTCATTGATAAGATCAGTTATTTCTTTATTAGATTTCCTATAAGAATTACTCCATACTGATTCTTTTTTATCAGTAGGTTTATAATATAATTTTATATAGGATGTGATTATATCTATAAATTCTACCATAGATTTAAAGTGTTTAATACATACTTTTTTTCTACCATTCCCATATGAATGAAATAGTATCTCGTTCTTTAAACTAGGTCTAATATATTCTTTCCCATTTGGTGATATTGACCGATAGTGTTCTAACTTTCTTACTTCTATTGTAACTTTTTTGTCTTTACTTATTCCGATAGTTGCAAAGTATTCAATATCATATTTTTCAAATCTTACGATCTTAAAAAACGCACCTGTTCTTTTTCTATCTTCACCATCTCCATATACGTATTCATATAGGTTTCGTGATGATCTTTCTAAATATTGTTCTAATGTTTTCATAATTATTATTGTTTTTTATTTTTGTTTTTTAAATTGATAACTTGTCTTCCTTTTTTGTTTGTATGTTTCCACTTAATCTTAAATGATATAGAATCCATACCTCCAAACATTTTAGCATTAGAATGAATCTCTGCAAGTGCAGATAAAATTAAACTTATACTATATTTTGAATTGGAAAACTCTTCGAGATCTTTAGCTTTCAATAAATGAAAGTCCATATCTCTTCGAATTAATTGGGCAATATCTTCATTGGTATCACTTTCACCAAAGACATCTTTAAATACCTTATATGATACTTCTGAATGATTAGGGAAATGTCGTCTCCCCTCACTATCTGTTTCAATACAATATGGTTTACCACAGTCATGGTAGAGTGTATATGTTTCCAATATATCATCACTTAATATATTTGATAATATAAAATCTTTGTTATCATATACCCATTGGGGTAACTTCCAATCATATTTTAATTTCTTATCATCTCTTAAATGATCAAGTAGATCAAATAGATGATTTTTAACTGACACTCCATGATCGTAAATGGTTTGTCCTTTTGATTGATCACAATTTTTCATGTGATCAATTAACTTTTCTTTTGTAACCTAAGTAAATTCTTCTTTCATACTCTTTTGTTTTATTTTTTATTTGTTTTTAATTGTTCAATAACGTAGTCTGGTGATGGTAACTTTTTATAGTTATTTGATTGTCCACATGTAACACACGGTCCATAAAATGGTGTGTGGTCGTTACAATTATATGTAACCATCGACTCGACTAAATCAATGGATCGTTGGATTCCATCATTTTCAGTCTTTTGTTTTTTCATAATTAATGGTAAGTGAGATAATTTTTTACGTATCTCAGGTGTTCCGTATAGACAAATTGATGTAAATTCATCTACATCGGGTTCAAAAAATTTAACCACAGGAGTCTTTGACTCAAACTTATCATAAAGTTTAAGTAATTCTTCTTGGTTTTTAACCGATAAGCAAATAATTGAATTTGATTCTTTTTTCCACTGTTTGAATTTTTGTGGAAAATCAGCGGCGAAATCCGCTATTGAATGTGTGGATTGGACAACTTGGTAACCCGGGGATATGTCCTCCCTTGTAATAACAACGAGTTTAGTTTCGTTTAAATTTTGTGTTTGTGTAGGTGTGTGTACCTATGTGAATTCTTCTTTCATACTCATAACTTTTGTTTTTATTTGTTTATTATATTTATATATTACTTAATTGTTTCTTTGTTTAGACTTTTGTGTATAAACCGTAATCCCATTGACCATCACCAATTTTGTGAATGTCAGAATCACCATCTAACCGCATACATATTCTAATTGGGTTTAGTGCGAGTAGGAGGATTCGAACCCCGTACCAATAGTTTTAGAAGCTATCCCATAATTCCACAAATAGATTAGGTTCTACCCGCATATTGTTATTCTAATATATTTAATTTTTTCGAGTTATCAAAACTATCTTTATTTTCTTTTTCTTGTTGTTGTAATAAATCTGTAATGAGAAACTTTATCGACACAATTAACCCAAATGGCTCTTGCGTGAAATGTAGTATCTTCTACGTGAATCAAAACCTCAAACTCATTCCATGAATTTGATAATTCTTCCACTTCAATATTAAAGAATCCCTTTTTTGGTTTGATACTGTTACACATTGTATCAATCATTTTATTAAACCTACGATCAAATGCTTCTTTAATTTCACCTAACCACTCCAGTTTGTGAATTTGAAGTAAACTCATAATATTACGAGATCTTTCAACTTCTCTTAGTTTACCACTCAAATCTCTAGGAGAACTAATTTCCTCTTTTAAAGCTAACTTTTTAGCTTCTCTCATTTCCTCTCTATTTCTTCGACGAAAACCACCACCTCTAACATAAGGATCAACTTGGACATCAAGACCTAACTCACCGAAAGTCTTACCTTTCAATGATTTAAAAGCTTCATCAGTGTTTGAATATTCACCCCAATGTGATTCCAATAAATTTTTATGTGGTGCTACTTTTGAGTTAACATAGGAAACATAATTATGGTTTCTAAAAGGATTGAATAGATTTGTCAACCTGTTAGTTAATAATTCTCTGAATTGTCTGTTTCTTTTTGCTTGTGCTTTCGTCATAGTTTCTTTTTTTGATTTACACAAATATAACTAAAAAGAAACGTAAAAACAAGGAAAATGTAAATTATTTTAGAATTTACTCTGAGTCAAGTTCATATACTTGTTAATCAATAGAACCTTTAGGTATATGTATCTCATACCCCACCGACCTCTCAGCCTCATGTGGACCTACCATCCAAAATCTCCATTTCCATGTCCAATGTGATCTATCATATTTTCTTATTTTTTCGACAAAGTAAGGTTTTTCTTCACCGTGTATATCTTCTACAATGTGGCTATCTTTACTGAGAGAAACCATTTTATATGAATGTTCTCCAGTTTTCTCATAACCATAATATTTTAAACTACTATCGAAATAACCACATCCCAAAAAGAATCTCCCACTTGTTGAGTTATTATCTTTTAAAGATACTAGTTCCCTTTTATTTTTTGACATATGGTAAGTATAACTTGGTGGTGTGATGGCTCCTAATACAAACCACACAAAAGTTCCAATGATTAAACCTATAGCTACACTTCCAAGATAAAAATCTAAAAAATCACTTACATTATAAGGTAAATAACTATAAGATTTTTTATTATTATAACTATAAGCTTTTTTATTATTAATAAGAGGACCGAATATTAAAAGTCCTATAAGTGCGGGTATCCATATTGTTGGTGACATATATTATTTTTTAGTTGTTATTTACTTACTTATTTTTGCTCGTGGAGATTTAGATTTAGATTCACTTTTTTCTTTCTTAATTAGATCAGCCTTTCTTTTAGCTAGTGATGACCTCCCCTCATACATAAATTTAATTCTGTTACTGTTCATTTTATTAATTTTAATTTAATTGTTAGTTAATATTTATTAATATAATAAAAAAGGTGTTAACCTCAAAATTAGTCGTCTTTTGGATCTCCTATATAATTTGGGGATTTGACTACAAGGTTAGCACCAATACATACAATAAATAGATCTATTATCATAGAAATAATTATTAGTGTTTTTGGTAAATCGAAAAGTTTATCCATTACAATAGAAAGTATCAATCCTATTATTCCACATATTAAAAGTATTGTTCCTGTTTTTTTCATTTTATTATTTTTATTTCGTTAGTTTCTGAATCCCATTCAAAATAAAAGGGATGGTTTCTAAAAGTATATCGGTGATCTAAAACTGATGCGTTAATAAAGTGTGTACCATCTTCATAGTAATATCCATTTGCTTCATGTATATGACCAAAGATACAAATTTTAGGTTTTATTTCCTTTATCTTCGCTATCAAAAGCTCATCACCACACATTTCATAATCAGTATTAGAATCTAAAATGCTATATGGTGGTGTGTGAGTAACCAATATATCTACATCAGTAGGAATAAGATCCCATTTTGATTGCATTATATCTGATCTTCTAGGTAAATTAAAAGCCCAATGTTTAAACTCAGGTGTCCACGGAGTTCCCCATATTTTAATAGTTTCTCCATTTTTTTCAACCTCAATAACCTCATCTTGAAGATAATCTACATTTTCGTATTTAGATAAAACCTTTCTCATGTGTGGTAAATCATTTTCAAAACAAATATCGTGGTTTCCCGATATGAAAATTTTATGTTTATAGTTGTTGAGACTATCATACCATTGTATAAATTTCTCAACCGACATTGGGTTTCCTCTTCTTGAAATGTCTCCTGCGTGTATTAGGATATCACTATCAGAATCGTGATCTTTGTTAAGATCACGATTGAGCACTTTATGTGCTTCATGTGTATCTGATATTGCATTTATCTTCCATTTCATTTTATAAAGATAAGAGTTTCTATTGGATAATCCTAATTAAACACCAGAAAATATATCCATTACCACTGAAAGTCTCTTAGTTATTTCGGGCATTCCAAGTTTTATAGAGATACTATTAATAGGAGATAAAATAGATTTTTGGAACTGCATATCATAATCTACTTCGGGAGCAAACTCAATTGGATGTTCCCCTCTACGATACGCAAATATCTTATTATCTTGACTCTTACAATAGTAGTATTTAATCTTATCACCCGATTTGAATAATTCATATTTATTCTGAAACTCAGGGTTCTTATGTAATAAGTGATTGTGAAATGCTGCAGCTTTTACTCCAAAGTGAGTTCCTGTAACAAATTCCATTTTTTCTTTATCGTTTATAACCTTTTCAGAATAATTAGAACATGAACTTTGCATAGCTATCTCATCAATATCAGCAACTTCAAACTCTCGTCTCATTTCTTTAACTATACCAAGTAGTTCCTTGATGTTAAAAGAATCTGGATTTGAGAATAAGTATTTTATTAACTTAGGAATACCTCTTTCTTTATTCCTTGCAAATACTGGTGTCGATGATCTAACAAGTTCCACACCTTTAGGTTGGAAATAATCTAATCGTTTATAGTCAATTCCATCTTCCCAATTAATATGTTGTATATACTTTTTCTTCTCTAAGTTGATAATAGATTCTGCTATTTTCTCTAACTCAAAATCTTGTATGTTTTTAACTCCATATGAATTACCATGCTTATCAAGTTCATCTTTAAAATATTGTTCTATTCTAAAGTGATCTAATCCATGTATAAATTCTAATTCATCTTTCCAGTTATAAGATACGTTACCTTTGTAACCTTCTAATTTTTCATTAGCTACTCTATCTTTTAAATAGTGTCCATCAACTAAAGCTATTTTTGATTGGGATAGTTTATCTTCCATATCCTCATCAATCCACTGACCATCTTTAATATTAACATAGCCTAAAAAGTTAGGGTTATTAACTTCTATATCTAAGTCAGTAGAAAAGATAACAAATGGGTGTGGTATTTTGGAAAGGACATCTTCATTAAAAAGTTGATTTTTCCAATCACAAGAATCAATTGCTGGTCTAAATCCAACAAAAATTGAATCGGTATCACCATATACGGATACAGTTGTTCCCTCTGGTATAGGTTTAACATTCTTTATCCTCATTTTTTGATGTAAGTTAGTTTCGGTATGCCACATTGTATACCAATATTTTTCATTAACATCACTCATTGTTTGGGTTAGTTTCCTACCCTCAGCAGTAATTGTTCCTGCTACTCTGTTGTTGAATAGTATGAAATATCTTGTGGCGAACGCTCCGTATGAGCCGTTAAGTACTGATTATCAGTTGGTTAGTCCCCTTGTGTGTATTAATAATTAAATTAACCTTACGACAAGGGGACTAACCAACTAATTTAAGTGCCAGTTGCATAGCGTTGTTGTAATCTACTTCCTTTTTAATAGAAAAGATCTGACGTTTCAACTCCGCTATACGGGTTATTTTTTCTTCTTTCGTCATTCTATATTTTATAATTTTTTAAATATTCCTAAATGGATAACAAAAGGTCTTAACATGTAATTAAAACCCTTATTCATTATATGATAAAAGAAGATAAAGTTTTAGTGAAAGTCAGTAGGTTTAAATATTAGTCTTGTCTATTTGTTCAGATATATCTTCAATGATTTCATCTTCATTTCCTGAACCTGGTTTAAGTAATTTTCTTACTTTTTTAGAATCAATAGGATCTAACTAGATATTGACCACCCTCTAAAGTTATAGATATATTAAAGTCGTGATCTTCTCCTTTATAATTAACTGTAATCTCATTCAATTCACTTTTATAGTTAATCATATCATTATAATCTTCATCACTTAAAATATCTGAGAACCTTTCACGTATTTGACTATAAAGTTCACTTAAACTAGTTACTTTTGGAGTAGATGAGTTCTCATTAAATTTTTTCAAATGTTTCATATTATTGTTGTTATTTTCACTATTGTATATATTTAATTTCTAATTAGTTTATTAATATAAAAATTAAAAAGGTGGTGAATTTATTGTTATTACAAATATTTTTTGTATATTTAGTCATTATTAACTACCAATATATAAGAAATGTTTAAAGAAATTATCAAGGGACTTCCCCAACATATGAAAGATAACCTCGAAGATTTGAAGAATCTAAGAGAAAGACCTGATTTCCACCCAGAGGAAAATGCGTTTGAGCATGTTCGAATTGTTACAGAAAGAGCAATTGAATTTGGAGATAAGGATCTAATTATGGCTGGAATTTTCCATGATATTCATAAATTTGACACTGCTAGGATAAACCCTAAAACGGGTCATCCAACATCTCCAGGACATGACAAGTGGGCATTTAATACTATTTGTATAGAAAAAGATGTCCAAGATTTCATTACTGATTTTGGTGCTAATTGGGAGAATGTAGCAGGTATTTGTGGTCAGCATATGAGGATTCATCAAATTGGAGAAATGAGAAAGGTAAAACAGATGCGTATGGTTGAATCCCCATTTTTTAGCAAACTATCAGTTTTTTCTAAATTTGATAATATGTTATTTAGTGATACCGAAGCTATGGAGAATGCTGATAAAGCATTTAAATGTGCTGAATGGTCAAAAGAAAATGGTGAACTTCATCCTTTTTTAATGGGTAAATACTTAGATAAAGGTAGATAAGAAATGAAATTAATAAAAGAGATAAGGTCTAAAAAAGGGGTTCTACATTTTAAAAGGTGGAGGATATTAAAGACTCCTTGGTTTTCAATTTACATTCATGGTATTTACATGCATGATTTAGACCCACATTCACATAATCATCCTTGGAAGATATGGACGATGATATTAAAGGGTGGTTATTTAGAGAAAATTGAGAGTGGTGGTTCTGATAATTTTCGTATTCGGAATCCTGGTCATATGTCATATACTACTACTGAATCATTCCATAAAATTAAGAGAATGATTAAGACTCCAACATATACACTTGCAATAGTTGGTAAAACTAATGAGTTATGGGGATATAAGGTTGATGGTGATTTTATTGACCACAAAAAATACAGAAAACGGTAAAAATGCTTTATGGTTATATGGAAATAAAGGTTATATTATCCTTATAAATTAATAACAATCTATTTATTCTTCTTCTAAGATACCGAAGTCTTCCAGTATGGATAAAACCTTTTCGTTTATTTTAATAGATGATAAATTTATAAACTCATTTTCTAATCCTATGTAATATTTAAATGATTCTGTTATATAGTATCTCTGGAAGTCAGAAATACTTGGATCTTTAGAAAAAAATCTAATTTTTTATGGTTAATTTTCATAATTAATTTAATATTTTTTGTATAGTTATTATATAAAATTAATATTTATTTGTTTATATTCTCAACGGATATATAATTAAAAATATTTTGGTTTCTGAAAACAAAGGGTTATATTAACGGTATAAATTAATTAATAATAAACAAATAAACAAATTATGGTTTATAGTATCTAAGTAAAATCATTAAAGGCATTATATTGGATGAAGTTTATAATTTGATTAGCTGTATATAAGAAATACTTACCTTGTCTTTTAGTTAAATATTTATCTCCTTTATTTAAAAATGGGAATATTCTCATATTCTCATCATCCCCTATATGATCATAAAAACCAAAAAGTGAAGTAAGAGAACTTGAAAATTCTAAACCACTATAATCCAAATTATCAGAAATATAATCTATCAATTCCTTTATCTCATCATTAGTCTTTTTAGCCATTGATTTAAAAGTATCAAATACCTCAATTTTACTATCCAGTACTTTCATTAGTTGGTTTTCTAAAATAGATCCTCTATTAAATGATTTCAGAAATTTAGCTTCTAATCCTTTGGGCTTTATTTTATTTTCGATGAAATAGTTTTTAAAGTTTTTAAATGATTGATACTTTATAGCCATATATCCTTTTGATAAAGGAGGGAATACTTTTGGACCACTTGGTGTTTTTATAGTACTTTCTATTTCCTTTTTAGTTAAGTATATCCCATCATGTATATTCACAGTATCATCACTTTTCATTTTAATATCGCCTTTAATATTAAAATAAATAGGTGACTTTTCTGATAAAATCATAGAAGATGTGACCATTTTATCTTCATTTCCCATAAAGGATTTTGGTAGGTAAAGATTTTCAGTAAATTCTTTTACTTCACTATAACTATATAGTGTTAGATTAACATAATCTTCTGTATCATCATAATCATCATAAACTTCACTATCATAGGGATGGATAGTATCATCTTTTGTAGCTATTACAATTTCTTGTTGATCTTTATTCCATATTGAAATAATATCATCATATGGAACATAATTCTCATAATTATCATCCTCTTTATAAGTAACTTTTTTAGAAAAGATGTATTTATCAAAATCTTTCCAATCATCAAAAGATTCTTCCTTTAAATATACTCCCCATAAACCATCATCATAAATAGATTCATCATCTATAAGAACATATTTATCTTCATTTTCTAATTTCAATGATAAGTGATTTATTACATCTTCCCCAATATAATTATCATATTTATCAGAAGCGTAATCAATTTTTATGTAATTTTCATCATAATGATTATTTGATACATAACTCGTTTCATCATTATCTGGATTACCAGTTACTTTAGTATAGACTTCAACTGAATCATGTCTATAAATATAATCTTCAAGATATTCAGAATACACAGATTCAGATCTATCAATTTCCTCACCATATAGTTCTGACCAAACCATATCACCACTATGGCTACCATCTGTTGATTTTAAGGAGATCTCACCATCAGAATGTGATAAAACTCCACTATCGGGGGTATAGTAATCAAATGTATCCATATAGGGGTAATAATCATACTCGCCTTTATTAGTTAGTGTTATACGATCATTTGGATTATCGCCGTATGTATCAATATTATTTTTATCAGCATATTTCAGAAATACATTTTTATAATCATTACTAGTATAGATACGATCCATATAATAGTCACCATTATCTAATTTCCATATTAAAGCTCTTCCTCTTATTTTATTATTATCAGGATTAAAGAGTGTAAGGCATGAAACTTTATCAGGATTTTGTGTATATATTTTTAAATATTTCTGTGACCTTTCAAATCTCATACATGATGATGATAATCCACCATATCCATATGATTTGCTATCATAATTATCACATAGGTATGATTTTAATATATCATCACCTTTTCTTAATTTTAAATTTGAAAACTCATCAGTCTTTTTAAAATTTAAAATAAAATCCTCAATTTCATATCCCTTTATTTTATCAAAGTCATCATAACCTAAATATTTTAATAATTTACCAAATTTTAATTTCCGTTTACCTCCCTTTTCATCAATAATAGTAAATACTTTATTATCATTCTCATCAAAATCTATTTCAATAATATCAGCTTTATCAGAAATATCATTACTTTTCAGAAAATCTTTAACTTTTTTAGAAAGGGGCGATTTTATTTTATCAAGTTTATGGATTAAACTATCTCCTACTTCAATACTCTTTTCGAGCAAATAATATTTAAATTCATTATGTTTTTTAATAAAATTCATAAATTAACTAATTATATTAAATGGTCAAAGGTGATAACCTCTAATACCATTTCATCTTCTTTACCTATATATTCAATATTTTCAATATATCCTTTAACTTTCCCAAGAATTGCTATTAAAGCATCAGGAGATAGTTTTTTCAAATTACCTTCAAATTTCAATTTTATTTTAAGAAGTATTTGTTTAGATGGTGATATAGTATGTTCAATATCAACTTCTAATCCTCTTATCTTATTTAAAGATTTTATGATTTCTCTTACCTTATCATCTATATCTTTATTTTCATATATTTTACTAAATGATTTCATGATAATTAATTTATTATTTTTTCACAATCAATTTTAGATCTTTTACACGACTCAATACATGAGGGGATACTATCAAAATCACCATCAATTTTTTTACATTCATTTATACACATTTCCAAGCTACTGATTAGAATTTGACATTGAGCTTTTAATAAACTTGAATCATTTTCAATTAATTCTTTGACTAATTTGGATATATTGATAACATCTTCACATGACCTTAACATATCCATGTTCTCTGACTCTTCTGAGAGCTCATCTAAACACGTTTGGGTTTCTGTTATACACTCATCAAGTGATGATATGAATTCACCATTCTCATCATTTTGATTAAAATCTTCAAATAAACGTATTTTCATATTTTTATTTCTTTTCATCTTTAAGTTTTTGGATTTCATCTTTATATATGTTATCATATTTAGATTTCTTATTCTCTGAGTATTTCTTAATACCAAGTAAGAATAAATGGTGTGATAACATCATACCAAATAGTGTAATATGACCCATAGGTATTTCATATGTTTCGCCTTTTTTAAGGGTAGATATTAAATTAGAAATATCTATTCCTAAAAATATCAATGTAGAAACTATGATTGTCACTAAAATTATATATGAAGAAATTCGAGTATGTGATTCTCTACCACTTTCTTCTCTACACGATTTAGAGATTTTATCAAAAAGTTTTTTAAATATTTTCATAACACGGACTTATTTTGTAATATATATATTAAAGTATAAAATTGTTTTTATGAAAGTAGATGGTACAAATTTAGATATAAGTATAAAGTCTTATCTAGGAAAGATAGGTGATGGTGTGTTAGTATTATTATCAGTAAAGTATAATGATGGTCTTTATGAAAGTACGTATTGGTATACAGAAGAATTAGATGTAATAACTTTTGATGAAGATTTAAAAGGTATATTAGGTGAGTTTGAAAAAATGGATAAAGAAGATATAAATAATATAATTTCCTTTTTAAAAAAGAATACTTCTGACTATAATGAAGTTATAGACCAATTGAAAGAGTTTGAGAGTGAAGGTTAATTTTTAGATACAAGCGTCCTTACTCATCATTCATTATTGATATTCCAAACTTTTTAACATTTTTTATAAATTTATTTTAAAGGTTAAAATGATACCTGAAGCAGGATCAGTTTAATATATACTTAAAATAGTATAACTTTTTAATGGCTGTTATTTCAACAAAACCACGATTATCAAACTTTTCTATAAGGGAAAGAAATATTGAAGAAACAAATGAAAGTTTTTCTT
>Ga0307933_1000914_pt1 | contig 25758 bp, 22 predicted proteins | sample OrgLakmetageno88_FD_201811 | JGI IMG/M metagenome (GOLD analysis project Ga0307933, IMG submission 201811) | Saline water microbial communities from Organic Lake, Antarctica - #88 | ecosystem: Environmental > Aquatic > Non-marine Saline and Alkaline > Saline | place: Antarctica: Organic Lake... | reverse complement strand
CGGAATAGGTTCTCGTCGAATGTTTTTCACTTTAAATTGCCCCGTCTATGTTATCGGAGCTTGATGAAGATTGTCTTATCCAGCAATCATTTGAATCCATCATTTATTCTGTATCATGCTTCACATCGTTTTATTCAATCCTGAGATCCCGCAAAATACCGGCAATATTGGTCGTTTGTGCGCGATCAATGAGTGCCGCTTACATCTGATACATCCGCTCGGTTTTAACATTACCGACAAGCAGATACGGCGCAGCGGCATGGATTACTGGCGCACTCTGGATGTGCATCACCACGATGACTGGCAGGCTTTCAAGGCCAGCCCGCAAGCTCCCGAGGGGAAACTCTGGCTCTTCACCACTAAAGCCGATCATGCGTACTGGGATGTTGGCTACGCCGATGAGGACGCGCTTGTCTTTGGGAACGAAGGCCATGGGGCGCCCGATTGGCTGCACGAAGAGCTCACTGGCACCCGAATTACGATCCCACAGAAGAATCCGGAGATGCGCTCTCTGAATCTTTCAACCGCAGCTGGCATTGCTACCTATGAGGTCTTGAGGCAACTACGTTAGCTTGAACTTTCACCGAACTTCCCTATCTTAACAGGTTATGAGATTCCCCATTATATTAATTCTTCTCGCAGGAATGCTTACATCCCTTGCGGGGGCAGACGATTTTCGCATCTGGAAGATCAGCAACGGTGGCCATTTTGAAGCGAAGCTCAAGTCTGTGAGTGCCCAAAAAGTAACTCTCCAGAATAGGGAGGGAAAGGTTATCGATTTCCCAACAGGCAATCTGATATCCTCCGATCAAGCCTATATTCGCGAGTGGTCAAGTGCCCATGCACCTGCTGAAACGGATGCTGCCCCAGCTGAAGAGCCCAGCGAATTTTCAAAAAAGGTTTATAAGGACTTAGTTTATTTGAAGGGCAGTCGCCTCGCCCAATTCAAGCCAGAAGCCGGTGATTCCCCGAAATATTTCGCTTTTTATCGCTCCGCATTGTGGTGCCCGCCTTGCCGTGCTTTCACGCCCAAGTTGGTTAAGTTCTATAAAAAACAAAAGCGTCGAGGTGCCGCCTTCGAACTCGTCTACATCAGTAGCGACCGTAACGAAGACTCAATGGTGGAATACATGAAAGATTATGATATGCCTTGGCCCGCTTTTAAGTATGGGACAAACAAAAATATCGTCACGACAAAGGGCGGTGGCATTCCCAATCTGATAGTGAGTGATGCTGACGGGAAGAAGCTATTCGGAAGCTATAATGACGACGGCAAGTATATCGGCCCGACTGCGGTTATGAATAAGTTGGAAGAGTTGTTGAAGAAATAGCGGCTCTAGCACGATAATTACTTCGCGATAGCGGATAAGAGAATCACCGTTTAAGATCTACTAGAATACTTTCAGCAATGCGCTGGCTGCTGCCCCGGTTCCGTGTGTGCCAGTCTGCCCCGGCCTGAGACATGGCTTGCCGGGTTGTAGGGTCGGCCAACAACTCGCGAATCGCTTGTTCGAGGCTCGCTCCATCAGTAACCAGCCTAGCGGCTTTTTCTTGCCTCAGGGAGGTGACAATGAGCTTGAAATTAGTCATATTGGGACCGACCAGCAGGGGGATGCCCAGGCCGGCAGCATCGATGGGCGTTTGCCCGCCGTCATTCGGGGGCAGGCTCTTGCCGATAAAAGCCAAGTCCGCGATTTGGCTGAGACGGCTGAGTTCGCCGGTCGTATCGGCTAAGTAAATCATGACATCGCCATTTGCCGGTGCTCCGCTGGAGCGCTGATGCCAGGCGAGCGGTTGTTTTTGCAGTAGGCGCCTGATCTCTGGCCCGCGCTCGGCATGCCGTGGGACGAGGAGCAAGCGAACGTCTTGTCCTTCGCTTTGTAGGCGCGAAGTGATGTCGATCAGTAGACGCTCCTCTCCGGGCCAAGTTGATGAGCCAAGTAGGATGAAGGGTTGCTGGTCCGTAATGGTCGCAAAACCAAATTCTCTGAGCAGGGCGTCACGGCTCTGCTGATCGAGCGCTTCGGGTAGAGGCGCATCCATTTTAATGCTACCGTAGCAATGAGTCGCCGCGGCAGCCGCCCCGAGCTTCACGAAACGTGCGGCATCGTGCTCGCTGGCGGCATAAATGGCACTGAATTTAGTTAGTAGCCGCCCAGCCAGGGTGCCCAGCTTTTGGTAGCGTCGAAAGCTCGTGTCTGAGATGCGTGCGTTGACGAGGTAGGCCGGGACCTGGCGCTGTTTGGCTTGGTGTAAGTGCTCAGGCCAAAGCTCGCTTTCTGTTAGTATGATGGCATCAGGCTGTATGCGCTTCCACGCCAGGCGTGAGAAGAGCCAGAAATCGAGTGGAAAGACGCCAACGCTGAGTACCTGGTTGGCGTAACGCTTGCGGGCTTCAGCATAGGCGGTGCTTGTGGTGGTGGTCAGGACGATCTCTACATGATTACTTTTCTGTAGATGTTCAATCAGTGGCCCAACTGCCAAAACCTCACCAACACTGACTGCCTGTAGCCAAATACGCGTCGTCCCGCTCTCGGGCGCGTCGAGCCGGCGAAAGCGTCCGAAGCGATGCTCAAAGCTCTTGCCGTATCCACCCCGTCGCCACATGCGGAAGAGGTAGTAGGGTAGGGCGATCACGAGCGCCGGTAAAAATATGAAGCGGTAGAGCAGAATCATCGAAGGGGGATAACAATGCGAAATCACGTGCTTGAGAAGTGTAAACATGGTCTGGCCAGTTTTATTCTGATATTCGCTCATCGAGCTTGCCCTTGCTTATACTTAGTCGTTTGGCCCTGCGATCCGAGGCACAACACATTAAAATTTCAGCATTTGCTTTGGTCAGCTTTCTTTGCAGGTTAATCGGATGGACCCCATCACTCAAATGAGCATCGGCGCAGCTGCAGCAGTTGCGATGACCCGCAAGCCTGTTGAGGTCAGGCATGCCCTGGTATTGGGCGCGTTGGCAGGTGGTGCACCGGATTTGGATGTGCTGATTCGTTCCGCTGCTGATCCGTTGCTCGCGTTGGAGTATCACCGTCACTTTACTCATGCGCTGCTTTTAGCGCCGGTGATCGGCGCACTCGTCGCGTTGCTTTATAAATTTATTTTCGCCAGGAAATCAAAAATTGCGCTGTCACGTTTTCTCTTATTCGGGGTCGTTGCGACGCTAACGCACGGCTTTATCGATGCCTGCACGAGTTACGGGACCTTGCTTTACTGGCCACTGATTAATCACCGCGAGTCCTTTGATATCATTTCGATCATTGATCCGATTTTTACGGTGCCTCTGGTCGGATTGCTGATTTTTGCCTTCGCCCTGCGAAAAAAGCGGTTGGCACGCGTCGGCTTGGTGTTGTGTGGTTTATACCTGTGTTTTGGTATCGTGCAGCGCGAGCAGGCGGAGAGTTTTGCGAGAGGGTTGGCTGAGCAGCGGGGGCATCGCCCCACCGAATTGACGGCTCGTCCCTCTTTCGGCAATGTGCTGGTCTGGCGCATACTTTACCGGGACGAAGATAAATATTATGTCGATGCGGTGCGGGTGCTGCCCGGGTTCAAGCCGCGCCACTACCCCGGAGCAGTGGTTGCCGCCTTTTCCGAGCTCGACGCCTATTCATTGGTGAGCCCTGATTCAGTCCTGTGGAAAGATATCGAGCGTTTCCGTTTCTTCTCTCAAGACTACCTATACCTGCACGGAAGCCAGCCCATGGTGGCGGGAGATTTACGCTATGCGATGTTTCCTGACTCAGTCGTACCGCTTTGGGGCATAACAATTGATCCAAATGCATCAGATGCACACACCGAAATGATTCATTTCAGGGAGGCCAGCGGTGCCGCCTTTAATCGGCTCTGGCAGATGATCAAAGGGCAGCCGGTTGCGCCGTATCATCCGATGCCCGATGGAGAAACGCCGTTTTAGAAACCATTAGTCCTAGCATTTTACTTTGTAGCGGAGCGGCGAGAGCCGTTCCATCGCATGTCAACCGGGCTCGGCATCGCTCACGCGCTGCCGCTACAGTTAACGATCAATATTTTATTTCGTAGCAGTATTCGACTAGAGAGGCCTCAAATATTGGGTATTTGCTGTTGACCTCAGGGTTTGGTGTATTTTGCTCCACAACTTCCCAAGGAGAGGTGACAGAGTGGCCGATTGTGCATCCCTGGAAAGGATGTGTGGGGGTAACTCCACCGAGGGTTCGAATCCCTCCCTCTCCGCCAGGCTTCGTCTGCAACTCGTTGCAGGAACGAAGCCTGTCCCGGCGTAGAGTAACGTAGCCGGACTACACGACACCTCCTTGAACTACGCCCGGGCAAGCCAGCACAAAAAAGTTAACCCGCTTCGTCCGAAACTTGTTTCGGCAAACGAAGCCTGTCCCGGCGTATCGAAGAGTAGCCGGACTCCACGACAACCTTCCGAACTACGCCCGGGCAAGCCAACACAAAGAAAATCGATCTCTCCGAGTCTGCAACTTGTTGCAGGAACGAAGCCTGTCCCAGCGTAGAGTAACGTCTTGTGCGGGCGTAATGCAATGTAGCCCCAAGCCCGAAGCCCCAACTCCACGGCACCTTCTTGAACTACGCTCGGGCAAGCCAGCATAAGCCATGCGAACCCGAGCTCAGGGGGCGGTAGCGTAAGGAGCGCGAGCTACTCGATATGGCGAAGCAAATCGCCCCTGCGCCTCTCCGCGACCTCTGATTCAAAGATCTACGAAATGACTTCTTTTTTGCCCGAACTACCTCGTGATCCGAATTTTGAAGGAACTTAAGAAATAAGGTCACTCACTCATTAAAACTCTAAAGAATTTCTTCCCGTCAGAGAGTTCTTTTTCGATAACAAAGTTATCAGTGACGTCCCAGTTGAGAAGATCGTCACTTTCCATGACCGACCACTCCATAAAGATCGTGCCAGCCCCCAGGGTGATGTCAGGCTGTATGATCGTAGTCGTGATAGCCTCTGATTCATGAATGAAGCCTGAACTGCTTGCAGTGCTTTCTGTTAGGAAGCCTGACCTTGCAATCTGCTCATTGAGAAATGGATTCACATCATTTGGCGTGCCAAATTGATTAGGGAAATTCCTGAAAAAATCCTTGTTGTCTGGTATACCATCACCGTTGGTATCCGAAATATCGGGGTTATACCCCAAGAAGAATTCGACTGCGTCCTCAATGCCGTTAAGGTCAGTATCTTGGCTATCAAGAGGGCTGCCGAAGGTTGCGTGGTAGATTTCTTCCCATGCGTCATCTAATCCATTTCCATTCTGGTCTGGACCTCGTTCGAGCCCCCAACCATTTGGATCTAAGAAGATAACATCTTCTGCGCTTGGGCTATCAATGTTTCCAATGTATGCATCATAAGAACCGTATTCGGTTCTTATTACCAATGCCTCTCGACTACCTAAAATTTCTCGTGCAAGGGGGAGGTTTTGATAATCTTCGATTAAATCGAATTCTGCCGGCACTCCTTCTGCCGCTGCAGTTCCCATAGTCTCGTCTATGAAATTCTGCAGGGGCATTGTTTTGAAAAGCGTATTCGTTGATCTAACTAAGCTATAGCTCAAAATAGCCTGCGTAGTTGTAAAGTGCAGTTGTGTTTTTGCTGGGTCTAGTAATCCACCTGAGATATTAAAACTGAATACCAGTTGCCAGTTTGCATCAGTTGGTGTCGATCGGTAGACGTTACCAACCTCTGAGGATACGACGAATAACGCATCGTTAAATTCTTCGACTGTAGCTACATAGCTTGTTGGAAAAATAGCGCCGAACTCGTTGTCATTGGTGTTAGTTTTTTTATCAAGTTCGGCGGACATATAATCGCTCCAATTATCTAATATATATACTGCCCGCTTCTGATATTCCGATCATTTCGTCATTAACTATATAAACTTGCCGGGCCCATTTCATGTCTAGTCCGAAACGTTCCGTTCCCGCCCCAACTTGAGAAATATAGACGATGCCGTTCTTGGTTTTAGCCAATAAGAAATCATCGTCGGCCTGAAAAAGCTGAGTGCTGCTGTTATTAAATATGTCCAGGCGGTCTGTAAATTGTGTGAAAGGGTCTAGGATTCTGAGTTGTTCTTTCCAGCGATTTCGTATTACAAAAACGGGATCCCGATTTAAGCAGACTACTTGCTCATCTGGTGTGGCATGGATCCTAAACAGGGCTTGGTAGCCATTTAGATTATCGCCATTCCTGCGATCATCCATACGAAAAGCCTTACCATCGGCTTGAATCCCCAAGAAGACACCATCATACCCTGCAGCGACTTTTACGATTGGGCGATAAGGAGTATACGTTGCATATACGTTGCTATCACGGCCCATAGATACACTGCCATCCCCTAACAAAAGGGCCCAGTCGCCATCAGAATACGAAATATCTACAGTATTCCAGAAATCCTCTGGGTTATTTGCGCCATTCCAGAATGGTTGCCCGGAAGTTGGATGAGACATCTTATTCTTCGGGTCGCTACGATAAAAGATCTCAATGTGATCCGCAAAACCATCGCCATCGGTATCCGGGAAGTAGCTGCTTTTTAGCGGATCTAATCCTAACTCGGTTTCTAGTTCGTCAGAAAGGCCATCCTGGTCCTGATCATTGAATCCAAAAAGTAATGTAACTAGCGCCAACTGTGCTAGCGTGAGGTATCGCAACGTTCTCATTCATAACTCTTATCCAGCAAGCCCGCTTTTATCAAGAGTAGACATACTGCCCGACTGTCCCAATTCTGCGTCGATCACCCGCGAGATGTCAGTGCGACGCTCCACGGTTTAGAGAAAGCAGGTGCTCTGGAGACGACTGGGCAGTATCGTGCCAAGACCTATCATATCCCCGGACATATGCTACCGACAGCAGAAGATGTCTTCGAAGGCACTACGAATTTGGAGCCGAGCACTGCAAATAACGTCCCGAGCACTACGAATTTGGAGCCGAGCACTACGAATTTGGAGGCAAGCACTACGAATTTGGACGAAAAAGGGCGGATTGTTCACCCGCAGTTCAAATATCCGATTACGAATATGCTTTCTACATGGCACTTGCCGACAACAAGTCAGCTGCGGATGTGATGACTAGCGAAACCCTCAAGGATTTGGCAATCGTTCTAGTTAATCTCATCCGCAAAAACGCTACAATCGATTGGACGAAGCGTGAAAAGGTCAGGATCAAAATGCGTGCACTGGTCAAGGCTACGCTCAAACGTTTCGGCTATCCACCTGACTTAGAAAAAATTGCAACGGAGAATATCCTTAAGCAGGCTGAGTTGTTGGCGGATGCGCGAAGCGATTCGGGTAGACTGCTCAGTCTGCTGACTGACGTGCGAAAGCTTTATCGGGGGTAGGGGGCTCAACAAGAGGCGTAAAATGCAGGCGCTCAGTATTTTTTCTTCTCCGGCTGCTTATCGGTTTTTACTTTCTTGTGCTTAAGTTGATTCAGCTTGCCCTCCAGCTTGTGGTATTCCGACCAGTCATATTTTTTACCCTGCTTTGAGGCCTTTCCCGCATCACGTTTGATCTGGGCCATACGCTTGTAGATTTTGGCTGCTTCCACTTCGCCATTTTGTTTGGCGATGGCTGCTTTCTTTTCGTATTTCACAGCAGCATTTTCGGCCCAATCGGTTTGCGCTTTACTCTTAGCCGATACTGAAGCAGCCGTAACAAAAAGCGCAGAAATAAGGATAAGAAGGAATTTTTTCATTAGAGAGTGTAGTGTTGAGTGTGAGTGAAAACGAGAAGGTTGATTTTCTCTAAAACGATACATTTAGCAAGTTGAAGTTTTAATGAGAGTTGAGCGCATGATTCAAATCAGCGTAGCGAAATTCGTAGCCATCGTGAATTAGATTCTTCGGGGCAACCTTTCGGCTTTTAAGGATCAGCTCGGTTTCGGTTTTGATCAGAGCCGCTCCGATTTTGAGTAGCCAGGCGGGCGTAGGGATACCGATGAATCGGCCGAGGCCACCGGCTGCTTTTCGTATGCAGCGCATGAACTCACGATTACGCAGAGGCTGTGGACTCGCGCAATTGTAGAGGCTTCCGGTCAAGTTGCCGTTTAAGATGTTTTGCACGATGCCGCAGAAATCATCGACGTGCAGCCAGCTGACGTATTGGTCGCCGGAGCCTTGGCGTCCACCTAGGCCGAGGCGCGCCAGGCGGTTAAGCGGAACCATCACGCCCCCTCCCTTGCCCAATGTGATCGCGATGCGCAGGCAGATTTGCTTCGTCGTGTCAAAGGTCCAGCGGTTGAACTCGGCCTCCCATTCACGGCAGACCATGACTGAGAAGCCTTCTCCGATCACGCCCTCGCTTTCATCGTTGGCAGGGGAGTCGCCACGCGTGTCGGCGTAAATGGTGGCGGATGCCGCGTTGATGATTTGCTTCGGCGGAACCTCGGCTTGCTTAATTGCGATGCACAAAATCCGCGTGCTCTTGAGGCGAGATTCAAGAATTATCCGACGATTCAGGGCATTGTAGCGGCAATCGACAGAACGGCCGCAGAGATTGATCACAGCTTGAGCGCCTTCTAGTTCGGCGCACCAGGGGCCCAGCGTTTCGCCATCCCAAAAGGCAGTCCGCCATGTCTTCGCTTGGCTAGTGAAGCGGCGACTGAGGAGCACCACTTCGTAGCCCGCATCGGTCAGTGATTTCGCCAAGTGGGTGCCGAGGAATCCACTACCGCCCGCGAGGATGATTTTTTTAGGAGTGTTCATCGTTTGGCCTTTCGGGGCTCCATTACGACGGCTTTGCCCCTCTCATATTTTTCGCAGTAGAGGTCGGCATCCTCCAGCGGACGCAGTTCCTCGTAATCGAGATCATTGAAACTATTTCCGGCGCCCCAATTGAAGATTTTCTCAAAATACGGGAGCCAGGGTTCATCCTCGATCACTCCTTGAAAGTACACTTCGTGAGCCTTTTCTTTGATGCCCATTTCGTAGAGTACTGTATCGTGTTCGGTCACGCCGAGTTCGCGAAAGCGCTTTAGCATGATAATGTATTCGCAGACGTTGCCGCTCTCCAAGCGGCCGGCGAAGAAATATGGCATGAATCGCCCGAGTAGGTGGCAACTCAGGCCGATAAACTTACCGATCAGGTAATACTTGATCTCAAAGTATCGGCTTACGGGTATACCGTAATGATCCATGATCTTTTTAACCTCTGCGCGGTGCTCCCACTCATCGGCCTCAATCTGGCGGACCGGTGCCCGCTCAGCTTCAGCATTTAGGGCAGCGGCGTGCCCGATGTAGGCGAAGGATGCAGCTCGCTCAGCAGAGTAAGCGAGCTGCAAACTGCGGGCTAAGTCGGGAGCTTTTTCGATTAGCGTTTTCATCTTATTTTTCCTTTCTGTGGTGAAGTTTACTTAAATCGTCTGATGAGAAAGGGCAGCACCTTGCTCTGCTCTGAGCGGGCCACCTTATCGAGTAGCATGTCGGCGGTTTGCACGAACTCGGCCAGCGCCTTGGTCTGGTCGGCGAAGAGTTGCTGCTCGGCGTCCTTCTTGTTGAACTTTTCTGACGACGAATCCTTGAGCAGCTTGAGCGCGGGGTCTATCTCGCGGCGCTTCCGCTCCCGAGCGATGGTGCAGAACATGGTCCAAACGTCCTTCTCGGCCTCGAAGTATTCTTTGCGGTCGCCAGGATATGTCACCTTGCGAATGAGTCCCCATCCGATCAGGTCGCGTAGGTTGGAGTTCGCATTGCCCCTGCTAATCTTGAGTTCCTCCATTAGGGCATTCGTATCGAGCGGGTCCACGGCCACCATGAGAAGCGCATGGATTTGGGCCATCGTGCGATTGATGCCCCAGCTACTGCCAAGCGTGCCCCACTGGGCGACGAAACCATTCTTGAGTTCTTTGAAATCTTCGTTGTTCATGGCTGAACTTTCAGTAATTACTGAAAGTTGTGCAAGAAAAAAATGCACACTTTTGAAATAAAACTGCTGGGAAGCTGCTTTTCGTGGGCACTGGCCGCTCGGGTCCACTGCGAAATTGGCGGATTAGGTCGAATGGCACGTAGTTAAGAGCACTTATCGTAGTGGTGTGCTTGAGCCACCACACCGACGCTTGCTTGATCTTGTGAGCGATGCGGTGGCTTAAGCACACCGCTACGGCTGTAGATTGCACTCAATCGCTCTTCACTAAGTGCCATTCGACTTAGAGCCGATCTTCACCTTACGATCGTTGCATTTTGCCACAGTGCGACGGCTTGTCTGGAGACTGCGCCCTACCTCTGGATCGCCTTTTAATGGTAGGGCGCAGTCTCTCCTGGCCTGAGCGTGTCGAAGGCAGACAAGCCGTTGTGGCCTAGCCAATTCTTTAACTCATGCAGCTACTTCCACAGAAATCCAGGCAGCCCCCAGCATTTTCTTGGCGTATTATAGGCTGGAACCTACCGCTGAGCTGCATTTCTTAGTCGTATGGCAATACGGCGCTTCGTAGCAGTTTTTATTTTGATGATCATTACCGCTTCGTTGTGGGCGCAGATGACGCCAAACGCGCCGGTGAAGAATTTCCGCTTCCCGCGTTTTGGTGATGATGGCTACACACAGTGGGTCTTGCAGGGAAAGCAGGGGATCTACGATAGCGAAGATCAGATCCGCGTGGAAGCGATGGCGCTGCGTGTCTACTCCGGTGATGCCCGCATGGCAAAGGAGCTGACACTGGATAGTCCGGAGGCGACGATTCGCCTGAAGGAGAACCGTGCTTTTTCAAAGGGTAAGATTAAAATTGAGGGTGTGAATTTCACGATCACTGGAACCGGTTGGGAATGGCTTGGTGAGACAAAGGAAATTGTGGTGGAGGCTGATACGGTTGTGGAGTTTACCCAGACGATTGCATCGGGTTTATCCGTTGGAGGCGCCGAGGCCGAATTTCAGCGCACTGTGATCCGTAGTGATCGACTGGTTCTGCAGACGACTGAAAAAGACTATAATTTTGAATTCAGTGGTTCGGTGCGGGCGGTATCCGGAGAAATGGATTTGGAAAGTCATGTATTGATTGCTGTGGCCGATGCGCCAGGGGGAGTCGAGGCCGCTCCATCGATCGACACGAACAAGCTGGATTCGGTGAGGCAAATCATCGCCCGCGAGGATGTTAAGATTCTCCAGGGCGGGCGCATCATTCGCGCGCAGGAGGCTGAATTCTTAACGAGAGAGGGGCTGGTGAAGCTATCCGGGGCGCCACAGATTGAGGTTTCGGGTGCTTATATTACCGGTGAGAGCGTTCGTAGCCAGGCCGGTGAAATCATCATCAAGGGTAGCCGGGACGGCGGTCGCGCTCAAATGATTTTAACCGAAACGGGTGGCTTGGGTATGCAGGGCATGTCTGCCCTCAGTGAGGAAACCATTGTGCTGGCTAGTGTGATTACCATGCAGGAATTGGCGTCCGGAAATAAATTCTTATTTGAGGAGCGGGTGGAAGTCATGTCGGGTGCGGTGCAACTGAAGGCGGATAAAATGACTATTCTAGCGGATCAATCCGGGCAAGCTACCGCTGCCAGCGAGGATGCTGGAAAGGCGGACGACTTAAAAGTAGGCGAAGTGCGCACGCTGGTGGCCGAGGGGCGTGTGCGCATCGAGCAAGACGGCCAGATTGCGACCGGTGAGCAGGTCATTTTTTACCCGGCAGAGGAGCGATGCGAATTGAATGGGCGGCCGAAGGTGACCAATGGTGAGGCAGTCGTCACGGGGCATCGAATGGAGTTGAAGCCGAAGCTGGCGGTTGTTTATGGAAGTGACAGTGACAAGGTTAGGGTTGAGTTGCCGGAGATGCCTGATTTGGGGTATCAGACTTTGACTCCATCGCTCACAAGTCAGGCCAGTGATGAGGATGAGGTAGCCGTAGAGCCTGAGATCACTGTGGTGCAAAGTAAGCTGCTCCGCATGATCGAAGGCCCGGAGCAGACTTTATTCAAGTTTATCGAAGAGGTGGAAATTCAGGCGACCAACCTGAACGCGACCTGTGAGCGGCTGGATGTGATCGCAAAAAAAAGTGCGTCTCCTGTCCAAGCCGAGGATCTTAGCCAGCGTCTTGAGGTTGATCGCATCGAAGCGCAAGGAGCGGTTGAGATCAGACAGTCCGGTCGCACGGCCACATCGAAACGTGCTTTCATTATTCCCAAGGAGGGCAAGGTCATCCTGGAAGACCAGGCAGTGGTCGTTGACGAACGTGGCACTGTATCCGGCTATCGGATGACGCTCCTGCAGGGCGAGCGCAAAGCTATCGTCGAGGGTGGGGTGCCGGGCCAAGAGCGTTCGCGCATTACTCTTGAGGGATTGATCGGGCCAAAGAAAGGCGAGTAGTCATTACCTGTATGGAAGAAAGAATGGAATTTATTCTACCACTCACTCACCCGCTGATCGGGAGGGTGGTTAACATTGCTTCGCCAACTCCGGCAGACCTCCGTCATTTTCTTCTACACTAAGCGAAGGAATGCGTTGCGGAGTGAAGCCGGACTGTTTTTGATGATTGGATGATGGAATCAAATGTTGCCCAACCAAAGATTGAAACCCGTGGACTCGTGCGGGATTTTGGCAAGCGGCGTGTCGTTAACGGTGTAAGTATCAGCGTCAATGCCGGAGAGATCGTCGGACTTCTTGGGCCAAACGGAGCAGGGAAGACCACGACTTTTTATATGGTGGTGGGACTTATTCCAGCCACAAAGGGTAAGGTGCTTCTCAATGACGACGACCTGACAAAGCTGCCTATGTATCGACGGGCTCGTTGCGGTATCGGCTATCTTCCGCAGGAAGCCTCCGTCTTTCGTAAGATGACTGTTGAGCAAAACATACGAGCGATTGCAGAGACGCTTCCACTCAGTCGCGCCCAGCGGAACGAACGAGTCGAAAAGCACCTTGAAGAGCTTGGGCTGCAGCATCTGGCCAAGCAAAAAGCCTACACTCTGAGCGGTGGTGAAAGGCGACGTCTTGAGATTTCCCGGGCATTGGTGACGGAGCCGAAGTTCCTGCTTATGGATGAGCCCTTCAGCGGCGTGGATCCGATCAGCGTGAGCGAAGTGCAGAAGATCATCAAAAAGCTTTCAGAGCGTAATATCGGGATACTCATCACAGACCACAACGTACGTGAAACGCTGAGCATTGTAGACCGGGCGTATTTGCTGCACGAAGGCTCTGTCCTGTGTGAGGGTAGCAGCGATTTTCTTATCAATGATCCCAAAAGCCGGGAGTTCTATCTTGGTGATGACTTTAACATGTAACTCTCAGCCCAATCGCGATGATCGATATATCTACAAATAAAACAAAGTTCGTCGAAGCGGTCACCGTTCGTGAGTTCTATGAGTCATTCAAAGACCCACTGCAAATGGAGCTTGTCGCCGGCGAGGCCGGGCTCGACAAATCAATTCAAGAGAGAAGTTTAAATCGGCCCGCGCTGGCCATGGTTGGTTTCTTTAAGGCGTTTGCCGCGAAACGCATACAACTTCTAGGGGCCGGTGAAATGGCCTATTTACGCGAAAAAAACTCCAGTGAAGCCGAGGCTATTCTTTCAGCGATTTTAGAACGCAAAGTGCCTTGCTTAATTGTATCCAGAAAACTGGCGGTCACTAAGCTAATGATAGACTTGGCGAATAAGTATAAGACACCACTTATTCGCACGCCGCTGAAATCCAAGACGTTCACGACTGAAGGAACGCTACTGCTCGAAGAGAAGTTTGCGCCCCGGACGCATGTGCACGGCACCTTAATGGATATTAAGGGCATCGGAACCTTGATATGTGGTGAAAGCGGAGTGGGTAAGAGTGAATGTGCGCTGGCATTGATTGAGCGTGGACACAGTCTGGTCGCTGACGACCTCACTTACATAAAGAGGCTTAGCGAGCGTGAGTTAATGGGCACTTCATCAGAGCTGAGCCGCGGCTATATGGAATGTCGCGGGCTGGGTATTATTAATATCGCCGAACTCTTTGGGGTGCGTTCGGTTCGTTTGGAGAAGCGGCTCGATTTAATCATCAACTTTACCATTTGGCATCAAGGTATGCATGAGGAACGCACGGGCTTGGAGGAAAATAGTATCGAGATCCTGGGCTTGCCCATTCCTGCAATGGAAATCCCCGTTCGACCCGGTCGTGATATGGCTCGGCTTACCGAAGTCGCAGCGATGGTTCGTGCGCTGAAAATAATGGGCCATGATTCAGCGTCAGAATTTAACGATCGGCTCATCGCCCACATGGCTAAGGTGACTGGAGAAAAATAATTTTTTAGAATTATTTCCATTTAAACATAGCGTTAAAAAGATGAGCGATACTAGTGCAGGCTTAAATGCTGGAAACCGCGCTTTTACAAGGGTTAGCAGAATTGTAACCATCCTGTAAAGTGACAGCTAAAAATCGCGTAAAAGAGTATGAACCTCTGATTGTGAATAACTTGTTCAGAACTTGCCCTTGCCATGCGGTTTAGGCTCTTCCTTTCTATAAAAAGTCACATGACTGTCATTCTTTATGAGGCCTTGATTTTCAACGACTTACACTAACCTTACTCTTTTCTATAACGAACTAATAATTACGCAAGCTATTGCCTCATAGTATTTTATGTATGCAATCAAATGCCGGGCGTTTGGAAAGCGTTATTTATTCTAACTTAAATTACTACTTTAACTATCGCACAGCCATTCTTTTTGTTGCTTAACCTCTACATTGTTACGCTTTAGTGTGAATAATTCACCAATTCTCTCCCTCCATGCCCTCAAACACCACTGATTTAACCCTCTGGGAAAGTACCAATCTACAGCTCAAAAACCTGTTCCCCGCAGAAATCTACGAGATGTGGTTCAGTGATTTAGTCTGCGTGCAAGACAGCGGTTCCCGCATTGTCTTGGAAACAGCTTCAGAATTTAACGCTATCTGGATTGAAAATAACTTTCTCGATGTGATCAGCCAACAAGCGAGAAGTTTTGCCGGCGAGGCAGTCGAAATTAGCATAAAAGTGGCAACACCGGCTGAGGTAGAGGAGGATAAATCATCTAAGGCTGAAGCAACTAACCGCAGCTTTGCGTCTTCAAATCACCAGCTCAGAGAGCGGCGGGACAACAACGCAGAATCGCCACACCGCCCACAGCGTTCGTTGCTCAACCCAAGTAATACGTTTGATAATTTTGTCGTCGGTTCCGGCACGCAGCTTGCGCATGCGGCATCCATAGCAGTTGCGAATGCCCCCGGGCGTGCTTATAACCCGCTTTTCGTGTTTGGCGAGACGGGGCTGGGTAAGACGCACCTTATGCATGCGGTCGCCCACCAAATGCTTTTGAATAATCCGTCGGCAAAGATTGCGTATATCTCTACGGAGAAGTTCACCAATGAGTTCATACATGCCATTCGTGAGAATAAGCTGGCTAGATTTCGTAAGTATTATCGCAACGTAGATGCGCTTTTGGTCGATGACATTCACTTCCTTTCCGGTAAGGAGAGCACTCAGGAAGAGTTCTTCCATACCTTTAATGATCTTTTTGAATCTGGTCGGCAGATTTTCCTCGCGAGTGATCGTCCCGCGAACGAAATTGCAAAATTAGAGAATCGGCTTGTCTCACGCTTCCAGTGGGGGCTAGTGAGCGATATCCAGGCGCCGGACTTTGAAACGCGAGTCGCGATTCTGCGTAAGAAGGCCGCATCCATGAATATCGAGATAGACGGAGAGATCATGGACTTCCTCGCAGAGCGTGTCTCTCGTAACGTTCGCCGGATGGAGGGAGCACTGACTCGGATTGCCGGTTACGGTGCCCTGATTGATCACAAGGTTGATCTGGATTCAGTGGAGAGGCTACTTGGCGATTTGCTACAGGAAGAGGCTGCAAGTAAAGTAACCGTGGATCAAATCCAGAAGAAGGTGGCCGACTACTACCAGATTCGCTTCAGCGAGCTTATTGGTCGCCGGCGCACCAGTCAGATCGTATTTCCCCGTCATGTCGCTATGTTTATCAGCCGCACGCTGACCAGTGATCCACTTAAGTCTATAGGCGATGCATTCGGCGGGCGCGACCATGGCACCGTGATCCATGCCTGCAAGCAGGTGGAAAACATGATGGAGCAGGACGGTAGCGTCAAACGCGGTGTCGACTACCTCATTAAGCAGCTTTCCAGCAATCGCGCTTGATTAATAGCCTGCGACTTGGTGTTGACTGGCGATAGACATTGCCCAACGTGCACGTAACTATGGACTTAACTAATGATCAAAAGACTGCCGTGGAGGCGTGGATTCAAGAAGGACGTTCGCTTGCCGACGTCCAGCGCGCACTTCTCGAAGAATTTAAAATCTCTATGACCTACATGGATGTCCGCTTTTTGGTCGATGACCTCGATGTCGCTGTGGTTGAGCCTGTCATAGAGGAAGAGGAAGCGAAAAAGGAAGAAGCCGCAGATGAGGCCCAGCCTGCCGCAACTGCAGATGCTGAATTAGTAGACGATGGTATAGGTAATGGTAAAGGAGGGCAAGTGGTTGTTGATGTCGATGGTGTCATGCTCCCCGGCTCTCTGGTTAGCGGAACGGTGAAATTTAGCGACGGCCAGTCTTTGGGGTGGCAACTGAGTGCATCCGGTCAGTTAGGGCTGATTCCTGATGAGAATAATCCTGATTACCGCCCTGCACCAGAAGATCTGGAGCAGTTTCAATCTCAACTGCAGGAAGTGCTGCAGCAGAAAGGTTTTTAGGGCTTACCGGTGATAAAGCTGCGGACAACGCCCCAGTAATCATCCCCGGCCTGTTCGATGACATCGTTATGTCCGGCAGCTGCGACCCATAGCACTTCGTTTGCTCCGTTCAGCGCCTTATGGTTTTTCAGCCCGTGCTCAAAGGTGACAACGGCATCTTGTTCACCGTGAATTAGCAGGATCGGACAATCTAGCTTGGGCAGGCGCGCAAGATTATCAAACTTATCAAAGGGGAGTAATTTAACCCCCGTGAGGACACGAAATGTCGATGTGAAGCCCCCTTCGATAATGAGTCCGGAGACCGGGTAGTGCTCAGCCAGCCAAGCAGAGGGTCCACTGCCGAGTGAGCGGCCGTAGAGTGTAATGACCTCAGGAGTATAACCCAGTTCGTTTATGAGATATAGATAGGCCGTTTCAATTGCAGCATACACGCTCTCCTCGCTGGCTTGGCCCGTGCTGGTTCCATAGCCCGGATAGTCGTAGGCAAAAACAGAAATCCCCCTATTTTGATAGGCTTCCAGTGTAGGTCTAATCATCCCCAGGTCTTCACCGTTACCATGACTATAGAGCAGGACATGCTTCGAATTAATAGCTTTGAAGAAAAGTGCTGAAATCATGTCGCCACGAGAGGTGCTGAGCTTAATGATCTCCGAATTATCGGTGTAGGATGCTTCCGGGCTGGGGAAGATCAGCGAGTCGGAAGCGACATAAGCATAGGCACATAGCCCAACATATATCACAGATAGCGCTGCAAAGAGGAGGATCAATATGTTGCCTGTCATTTGTAGAATTATGCGGAGCAAAGAGGTCACCTTATGGATAACAGAACTCCTGGCGCTTAAGGGCAATGAAATCTTCCCGCTTTACTCCCAAGGCGTATGTCTATACTTGAAAGACAATGGCCGAACAAACCGCAGAGGATAAAAAAAGAATCAAGCAGTTGGTTGCGTCCGAACAACTGAAGGCGCTGTCTTCGGAACTGGAGAATTTGATTAACCCGGAAGTGGCAAAACTCATCTTCCAAGTGGATAAGCCACATCAAATCTTATTGTATCGGTCGCTGCCGCGCCACCGGGCCGCTGACGTTTTTGCCCATCTACAGACGGAAGAGCAGGACCAAATCCTGGAAGCGCTCACAGATTCTGATACGAGGCACCTGCTGGCAAATCTGAACCCGGATGACCGGACGGCGATGCTGGAGGAATTGCCGGCGACTGTTCAACGCAGGCTGATGCAATTACTCTCTCCGGAGGATTTGCTGGAGGCGCGTCAGCTTCTGGGCTATCCTGAAGAGAGCGTCGGTCGCCTCATGACTCCGGATTATATCCGACTCCGGGCCGAATGGACCTGTGATCAGGCGCTTGCCCATATCCGGAAATACGGGCGGGACAGCGAGATTTTTAATATTCTATACGTGACTGATGGGAATGGCCTCTTGATAGACATTCTACGCATGCGGCGGCTAATTATGGCTGAACCCTCGACTGTGATTAAGGATATTCTGAACTACAGCTTTGTTAGTATTTCGGCTTACGAAGACCGTGAGGTTGCGGTCGAGATGGTTCAGCGCTATGACATCAGCGCACTGCCTGTGGTGGATTCCGATGGCGTGCTAGTGGGAATCGTCACCGTGGACGATATTATGGATGTGGCCGAGGAAGAGGCGACGGAGGATATTCAACTGGGTGCCGGTGTGACGCCGCTGGAATCGCGCTATAGCTCGACCAGTGCCGTTAAGCTGTTTCGAAAGCGTATTGTTTGGCTACTGATTTTGATTTTCGTTAACCTGATTTCGGCAGCCGTTATCTCTAGTTACGAAGATTACCTTTTAGAATTTATCACGCTGGCACTCTTTATGCCTCTGGTTATTGCCAGTGGAGGTAACAGCGGCGCACAGTCGGCTACACTGATGGTGCGTGCCATGGCGACCGGTGACCTCGATCCCGGAGATTGGCTGAAGGCGCTGACCAAGGAGATGTCGGTGGGAGTGCTTCTAGGGCTTGCGATGGGCATCATCGCTTACGGAGTGGGGGCTGTCTACGGTCGCGACGGGAGTATCGCACTCATCATTGGGCTGAGCATGATTGCAATCGTTCTGGTGGCTAACATCTTCGGATCGCTGCTTCCTTTTCTGCTGCAGCGCCTCAAAATCGACCCGGCTGTGGCGAGTAACCCACTCATCACTTCGGTGATGGATGTGCTCGGCCTCATCATCTACTTTTCCTTTGCGGTTCTCATCTTGACGCCGGGAGTATAGCAGGCTGATGAAATTGATTTTTCAACCGCGCGAGTTCGAGCGCTTGGAAGGGGTGCACTCCGCCAGAGGTGAGCCTGAAGCACTTTTAGATAAGACGCAGATTCCTGCGCAAGGCTATGAGCTGCGAATTAATACCGACTCAATTCAGCTGAGAGCGTCAGACTCAGCCGGCTTGTTCTATGGTCGGCAGACCTTGAATGAAATATATGGGCAATATTCAGGCGCGCCTGTTCCCTGCTGCCGGATTGTTGACTGGCCGGACTTGGCCAACCGCGGCTACATGCTCGATGTTTCGCGTGATCGGGTGCCCACAATGGAGCATCTGTTTCATCTCGTCGATACACTGGCTGCGCTCCGATATAATCAACTACAACTCTACACGGAACACACATTTGCCTATTCGCGACATAAGCAAGTTTGGTCCAATGCTTCGCCTCTGACAGCGGCTGAGATTCGGAAGCTGGATAGTTATTGCCGCGAGCGGTATATTGAACTGGTTGCGAACCAAAATTCTTTTGGACACATGGAACGTTGGCTGGAGCATGATGCGTATCGGCATCTGGCCGAATGCCCCGAAGGCTTTCGGCATCCTATTTCCGGGGAGTGGCGGCCACAGGGAAGCGTGATTAAACCGGACGCGGGGAGCCTTGAGTTTCTCGACGGGCTATACTCCGAACTTCTGCCTAATTTTAGCAGCAGGAAGTTTAACATCGGAGGCGACGAACCCTGGGAACTTGGCGAAGGGGCTAGCGCGGCGCGGGTCAGGGACGAGGGTAAGCACAAGGTCTATGCCGATTTTCTCGCGCAGGTCTGTGGACTGGCCACTCAACACGGAGCCGAGCCGATGTGTTGGGCTGATGTTTTATTCGAAGAGCCCTCCAGTATAGGAAATTTGCCGGATGCGATTCGGCCAATCATTTGGGGCTATGAAGTGGAGCATCCATTTGAGACGCAATGTGCCATACTCGCGGAGCTCGGCCGCGAGTTTTACGTCGCCCCCGGCGACTCGAGCTGGACGAGTTTCACCGGACGCTTGCCCACCATGCTTGCTAATGTTCGTTCTGCCGCTGCGGCTGGCAAAATGTTTGGAGCCACAGGGTTGCTCATGACGCACTGGGGCGATGGCGGGCACCCTCAAAGCTGGCCTATCTGCTTACCTGGAATAGTCTGGGCGGGCCTGTGCAGCTGGAATGTAGACGTAGAGGAACCTGCTCTCAAAGCTGGGCTGCAGTCGCTACTATGCGACGAGAACGGTGCCTATGTGGACGCACTTCTGGAGTGCGGCACAATGGATGCATCCCTTGACGTGCCGCTTGTGAATCGCAGCTATCTGGCGCATGTGAATCAGCTCAATGGTGCGAAGCGCCGCGGCTTCCAGCCTAAGCCGTCTAGGCCTTCGCTGCTTAATCTTATTGGTAGCTGCCAAGCCTGGATTGACGCCTTGGGTAAGGCGAAGCTGGGTAGCGAGGACGCCAGCTGTTTAATTGATGAGCTGAAAATTGCGCTCAGCATGAATAAATATGTCGCTTCACGCTGCGTGGGCGCAGAGGATGTGGAGCAAATTGACGAATTGCGCGAACTTTACAAAAAGTGTTGGCATTATCGAAGCCGCTCCGGTGGGCTGGGGGATAGCCTGGCAAAACACTTCTAAAACACCTTAAGATGAGATTATAAGCGATGAATGACCAAGAAACCAAACTCCAGGAAATAAAAGATAAGGTGCTGGCTTTTGCTCAAGAGCGGGATTGGGAGCAGTTTCACTCACCGAAAAATCTCTCTATGGCTATTGCTGCCGAGGCGGCCGAACTGATGGAGCATTTCCTCTGGCAATCACCAGAGGAGTCGCGGAGTAACATTCAGGATGATAAATTGCGTGCTAAGATTGAAGAGGAGATCGCGGATGTCTTCATTTTTGCTGTTCAGTTTGCTAATATGACCGGAATCGACCTCGCTGCGGCAATTGAGGCGAAAATGCTGCACAATGCCGCAAAATATCCGGTAGAAAAGGCCAAGGGTCGAAGCGCTAAGTATACTGAACTGTAGGGGGTTATGGAACTAATTTTAAAAAGTGAAAAAAAAGAGCTAATATTTTGAACGCGAGTGCCACTAATCCGTCTATCTTTTTATGCTTTGTTAAATAAGTAGTTTCAGAGTTTGTTGTTTGTTGAGCGTCGTTCCTTCGGGGACGGCGCTTTTTTTTTTGTTTAATTGCCGTGCTTCTAGAATCGACTCGATTTGATCAAACAGGACGACGTAGCCGACCAGCATGACATGAAGGAAGGGGCCTTCTGGCTCCCTTTCGCAGGGTGGTCCGAGGATGGCAGAGGACTGCCATGGCTGCAACTCAGATTAGGCGACGATCAGCTGATTTCAAAAAATTAACTAACCCGACGTTAGAACGGTTTGGCCTTTCGAGCATTTAGAGTCGGAAGGGCCTAGCTCACGCCTTCACAAGCTGCGGCGACGCAAGCTGTCCAGACAGAGCTGAAGACTCCAGTTCCAGAGGCAAGCCTTGTTGAATCTGGTATGAAATTATGAAAAACCTCAATTTCGTTCTATTTAGTGCTTTCCGCCTTCGTGCCAGTTGAATTAGATCGCAGCATGAGAGTTAAGACAGGACTTGGGCTGGACAGTCATCGCTTCGTCGAGGGTGATTCGGATAAGCCTCTAATCTTGGGTGGTCTCGTTTTTGATGATGCCCCGGCCTTGAAAGGCAACAGTGATGCCGATGTGATTTTGCATGCGATCACTGATGCGATCAGCGGTGTGACAGGTAAAATAGTGATCGGCAAGGTCGCTGACCAAATGTGCCAGCAAGGGATTTCTGATAGTAAGGAATACTTGAAAGTTGCGTTGGCAGATCTCGGAGATTGGCAGATTAGTCATGTCTCAATTGCTTTGGAATGCCTCCGCCCGAATATCGACTCCAAAGTATCTGCCTTGCGCAAGTCGATTTCAGAGTTGGTTGGCCTTCCCATTGAGGATATCTGTATAACTGCGACAAGCGGTGAAGGACTGACCGACTTTGGCCGAGGCCTCGGCATTCATGCAAGTGCTATTGTGACTGCTGTTTTATCAATATAATGGATGTTTTAGTGATAGAAGATGATGCTGTCAGCCGGCTACTGCTGGAGCGTCGCATCAGCCAAAACGGGTATCATGTCGACAGCGTGGACTCTGCGGAAAAGGCCTTGGAGCAATTGAAGAAAAGATCCTATCCTATCCTTTTTCTCGATATAGGGCTTCCAGGAATGAGTGGCTTGGATTTGATCCGCCATATCCGGAATGACGATACGGACCCTCCGACCTATTTGCTGGTGGGGACAGGGGAGACTGGTGAAGAGCGAATGAGGGAGATTCTGGATGCAGGAGCCAACGATTACGTCGCCAAGCCTTACTTAAAGAGCGCACTGGATACGCGTCTTGCAGTGGCCGGGAACACCGTGGAAAGTTTAAGGGAACGCAGTCGCCTTGGGCGGGAGCTTACTTTTATTGCGAAGCATGATCCGTTGACCGGCTTGTTTAACCGCCGTCAGTTGGAGGAATTGTTGGAGGAATCGAGCAGGCTTGAGCGACCGTCGGCTTTATTCCAAGTCGACCTGGATCAATTCAAGCAAATTAATGATCGATTTGGTCATCCTGCGGGTGACCAATATTTAATCGATGTCGCACGGACCCTGGAAAAGAAATTTTCCAAGTCGTCTAAAATCGTTCGATTGGGTGGCGATGAGTTTGTGGTGATTGCGGATGGCCTTACGATGATGGAGGCACCGTTGTTGGCAGACGAAATAATCGCAGCAATTCGAGAGATCAGTGTCGAGGACGGGCAAAGTGTTGCTGATTCGGGCGCATCAATTGGAATCACGGAATTGTCTGCGGATGTTGCTCCGTCGGAACTTCTGAAGCAGGTAGACATTGCTTGTTATCGCGCGAAGACTCTGGGTAAAAGCCGTGCCCAACTTTATGTCCCGTTCTCGACAGAATTACTTTGCGAAGATGGCTTCGATCCCGAGAACAAGAAAGCCGAAGATCATTTGGAACTTTGGTTTCAGCCGATTTGCGAACTGCATTCGGGGAAGGTGGCATTTCATGAGGCCTTACTGCGCTTTATTCCCGGGGAGGGCAAGACTGCGGTTGATGCTTCGATGTTCATGACCGAAATAACCCGAAGGGAGAATGTATTTAAATTGGATCGGTTTGTCGTGCGGCATGCGTGCGCTGCACTCTCTAATTATCCCGATTTGGTAACATCGGTAAATGTTGATGCCTCCTCGATCTGCGATCATAGTTTCGTCCGATACATAGAAGATCAACTCAGGCAGAGAGAAATAAAAGGAGAACGTTTACTTCTTGAAATAACTGAAAGAAACGGAATACCGGATATTCCGGTCGCCTGCACGGTAATTAAACAGCTCGCTGACCTAGGTGTGCGTTGTGCATTGGACGACTTGGGTGCCGGTTTTAATTCCATAAGCCTGTTGAAGCATTTGCCTATAGATCTGGTGAAAGTTGATGGTGAGTTGATTCACGATCTGGGCAATGATCGGTATAACCGTTCCTTGATCGAGGCTCTCGGAAGACTCGCGCAAGGCTTGAACTTTCAAACTGTCGGGGAAAAAATCGAAACAGAGGAAGAGTGGTGGGCTGCCAGTCAACTTGGTATTGTCTACGGCCAAGGTCATCTTATCGGAGCCGCGCGTCGTGAGCCCTATGAACAAAGCGAACTGAGCCTTCCGTGACTTGAAACTTTACGGTAATTGCGTATTTGTTGTTTAAACAGACCGAAGGTTACACAGATAGAATGATAAACGATGTAAAATCAGGCTTGCCCTTGCATTCGCAAGTGCGACGCCAAGTTCCCAGTCCGGATGTCAACTTGGGACGTATCCGCGCTGATTTATCGCTCAGGGGCATTTCATCTGGCAAGCGGTGGGACATGAGCCCTGTTGGAGTCCCGCCTTTAGGCGGTTTTGGAGCCCAAGTGGGCCGTATAAATGCGGAACTCCAACGATAACCCGCCAGATGAAATGCCCCTGATTTATCGCTCAGCCCTAAATGTTTTGGCTGGATTGTTGCCCGCTAAACCTCCAACTTCTTACCTGTCCGGTTCAACTGGGCTCGCTCAATCCTATTCCGGAAATGCAATTCAACCACTGACAACCTAAACCTATGAAGACTATCAAGAACCTACTTGTTCTATCTGTATTGGGCGGAATCGCCGCCCTCTCCATCGCTCAGCAATCCCCGACGCGAATGGTGGATCCGGGGCAGAATTTCACCGTTTCGGATTCACCTGAAACCACGGTGTTTAACCTCCAGAAACCGTCGACCAATCGTCACATCAACGCAATCGGCAGGACCAGCCAACCACAGGTGACGGAGCAAAGGAGCCCGTCGCCGCCCGCGCCAGTCGCCAGGAATAGGGATTTTGATAATTGCTCGCCGGGTCGCGTTACGGATTATGTCGACAAGTATTTGGTCCGATTGGATAAATCGGCGCCAGCCTCAGTTTCACTCAACGCCCCTTACGACTACAGCTACAACGTTATCGCCAAAGATAAAATCAAGCGAGTGGTGGTCTGGGAGCAAATTCCTGAGGGCGCTGTTTACGTTTCCAGCAGCCCGCAGGCCAGGGTCGAGGGACGCGACGTTATTTGGACGCTTTACAATCTTTCCAAGGGGGACCGCGTCCCACTCAGTCTGACAGTCCGGCCAACCGAGGTAACCGACCTGAGCAGTTGCGCAGCGATCACCGCCTATCCAGAAGCCTGCGTGACTACGGTCGTGGGCGTGCCGGAGCTTTCCATCGTCAAGACGACCCCGAACCCTCAGGTGCGGCTCGGCTCCAGCGTCCCATGGGATATCACCGTGACCAATACCGGCACGTTCTGCGCCTATGATGTCGTTGTTACAGACACGATTCCTTTTGGCGTTTCCCATCAAAATGGAAGCCGTGAGTTTATTTCCGAAATTGGGACGCTGGCTCCAGGGGAGAGTCGCGATGTGAGAATCAATACGACTGCGGTTGAGGTTGGCGAACATTGTAATGTTGCGATGGTTTCGGCCTCGAATGCAGCTTCAGTCTCCGACGAGGCCTGTGTCATTGTTCTTGATGCAGGACTTGAGGTCACCAAGGAAGGCACACCGATGCAGTTCATTGGCAAGACCGCAGTTTATCGCATCGCCGCGACCAATACGGGGCAAATTCCTTTGGATGACGTCATTGTCACGGATACCGTGCCGCGCCAAAACCGTCTGTTGGAGGCGCCCGGCGCACGCGTTGATGGCAATGTAGCGACTTGGGGCACAAGTCTTGCCCCCGGCGAAACCAAGATCTTCGAGCTGTCGGTGCTCGGCTTACAGGGAGGCACTTACTGCAATGAAGTTCGTGCGGCATCCGCTGCTTACGGCCTGCGGTCCAGTGACGACGCCTGCACCGAGTGGCGCGGCTATCCGGCGCTGCTGCTGGAGGTGATCGATACCGAGGATCCGCTGCTGGTGGGTGAACAAACCACCTATGTCATTCAAGTTACCAATCAGGGCACTGATATAGATACCAATGTTAGCATCGACGCGGCCTTGCCAGCCAATCTCAGGTTGGTTTCAGCGACCGGTTCTACGCGGGGCAGCGCCAGCGCAAACCGAGTCCAATTTGATGCGTATCCGGTGTTGAATCCTAAAGAAATCATTGAATACCGCGTGGTTGCTGAAGCGATCGCCGAGGGCGATTCCCGCTTCCGCGTCCAGATGAATTCCGACCTGCTTCGAACTCCAGTTCCGGAGGAAGAAGCGACTCAGGTTTACTAAGACTCCGGGTCGCTTGACTCTCAGAGGCTCCCGCGCAAGCGGGGGCCTCTTTTT